>Ga0102944_1000033_pt1 | contig 115777 bp, 98 predicted proteins | sample SalPonD_shore_MG_FD_78172 | JGI IMG/M metagenome (GOLD analysis project Ga0102944, IMG submission 78172) | Salt pond soil microbial communities from South San Francisco under conditions of wetland restoration - Salt Pond MetaG... | ecosystem: Environmental > Aquatic > Marine > Intertidal zone >... | reverse complement strand
CCGGCCTCCACCTGCTCCACGCGTATATCCTTGAAGCATTCCTCGATATGGTTGAGGTACTCGGGGATGATCACCGGGTCCTTGTTGCCGTAGATGAACAGGCTCGGCATGGGCCATATATGGTCTGCCAGGGTGGCCCAGCGCTTGGCGTCGTCGCGGAAGGCGCGGTAGTAGTTGGCCCCGGCGCCGGGGGTACCGGGGATCTTGTAGAAACGGATGTACTCCTGAATCGCGTCCTCGGGGAAGTCGCCCTCGTTCCAGCTGCGCAGGAAGTAGCGCAGCCAGGTCTCCTCGGCGCCGGGGATCATGGCCTCGGGCAGGTCCTTGGCCTGTTGGAAGTGCTGGTACCAGTAGAAGGGGCTGCCGCTCTCGCGGACCTTCTGAATCACTTCCTTGCTGCCCTTGAGGTTGTTGATGACGGCGATGTTCATGAGGATCATCCGTCGGACCCGGTCTGGAATTGCCAGGGCAATCTCCTGAGCCACCACGCCGCCCCAGTCGTGACCGACCAGCTGGAACTCGCCGACGCCCAGGGCGTCCAGCATCTGGATCACGTCCTGGGCCAGCTCGGCTTTGCGGTAGTGCGCCAACCCTTCGGTGCGCTCGCTGTCGCCCAGCCCGCGCAGGTCCGGGGCGATGATGCGCAGGCCCGGCTTCAGGTAACCGGCCACGTGCTCCCAGCAGTAGGAGCTCTCCGGCCAGCCGTGGATCATCACCAGGGGCTTGCCGTTCGGGTCGCCGCCCTCACGATAGGCGAAACGGCCGCGCTCGACCTGCAGGGTCTTCGGTTGCGACAGGTTCATGGCGTCTTCATCTCCTCTTGGTCCGTCTAGGGAATCACTGAAGTATTCCCGCGTGTCCGCGCTTGCGGCTTCACGCTGCCTCGCGCCGCGCGATCATGGCGATGCTCACGAAGCTCATCACCACCTCGTCGTCCTGGTTATAGGTGTTCACCTGGAAGCGCACCACGCCCATCTCCGGCCGGGACCGGGACGGCGTCTTCTCGATGCACTCGGAGGTGACGTGGAGGCGATCGCCCGGGCGTACCGGACGGCGCCAGCGCAGCTCGTCGAAGCCGGGGGAACCGAGGCTCGCCACGGAATTCTCCGGATCGCTGATCAACAGCTTCATGGTCATCGCCGCGGTGTGCCAGCCGGACGCCACCAGTCCGCCGAAATGGGTCGCCTTGCCCGCTTCCTCGTCCATATGGAAGGGCTGAGGGTCGTAGTCCCGGGCGAAACGTTTGATGTCGTCGGCGGTAACGTCCAGGGAGCCGAAGGTCATTCGGTCGCCGATCTCGATATCCTCGAAGTGCTTCATCGCGCCGTCTCCTCCCGCTCGTCCGCCGGCCGGCGGAGGAACATGCCGTAGGATTCCATCTCCATGACCACTTCGCCGTTCTGGTTGAGCACTTCGAAGCGGTTCTTCACATGCCCCATGTTGTCGTGATTGCGGGACGGGCGCTTGTCGACGATCTCCTGCCGGACGTGCAGCGTATCGCCCACATAGACCGGCTTGCGCCAGCGCAGCCATTCCACGCCCGGCGAGCCCATGGACTGGGCGCCGGCCAGGGCGTTGTCCACCAGCATGCGCATGAAGAAACCCGCGCTCTGCCAGCCGCTGGCGACGAGTCCGCCGAAGTGGCTCTGGCGGGCCGCTTCCTCGTCCAGGTGGAAGGGCTGGGGATCGAACTCCTTGGCGAACCGGACGATTTCCTCCTTGGTGACCGTGTGACCGCCGTACTCCCGGCGGTCGCCGATCTGGAAATCTTCCCAATAGAGCTTCTGCATCGTGAAGTTCTCCAATGTAGAGACAACCGGACCCCGACGCCGGCGAAGCGGAAGCGTGCGGTCGGTTCGGCGTCTCCCCTGTCACAGCCCGGAGCGGTCGATGACACGCTCGCAGGCACCGTCGAGGACCTGAACGACCTGGCCCAGGGTGGCAAAGCGCCTATCTTGGGTCTTGCCTTCCAGGTAACGCCTGTAGATCTGCTGGGCAATCACCGCCAGGCGGAACATCCCGAAGACATAGTAGAAATCGAAGTCGTCCACGCGATAGCCCGTCTTCTCCTGATAGCGCTCCACGAGCTCGCGCCGGGTGGGCATGCCGCCCAGGTTGGTGGGCATGCGGCGGATGCGCTGCAGCGGCTCCGGATCGTCCTTCTCCACCCAGTAGCCCAGGGTACAGCCCAGATCCATGACCGGATCGCCTACCGTGGCCATCTCCCAGTCCAGCACGCCGATGACCCGGAACGGGTTGTCCGGATCGAGCACCACGTTGTCGAACTTGTAGTCGTTGTGTATGACCGCCGCCCGCTCCGGGCGATCCTCGGGCATCTTCTCCTGGAGCCAGGCCATGACCGGCTCGCAGTCCGGCACGTCGTCGCTCTGGGCGGCGCGGTAACGATCGCTCCAGCCGTCCACCTGCCGCGCCACGTACCCGGCCGGCCTGCCGAAGTCGGCCATGCCTGCCTTCCCCAAATCCACGCTGTGCAGCTGTGCCTGCACGTCGAGGAGCGACTCGCACAGCCGCCGCGCCTCGTCCGGAGACAGGTGCATGCCCTCGGGAAGGTCCCGGCGGATGATAAGGCCTCGCAAGCGCTCCATGACATAGAACTCGGCACCGATGACGGACTCGTCGGTGCAGTGCACGATGCGGCGCGGCGCATACGGAAAGACCGGCTGCAGCCGGCGCAGTACCTTGAACTCCCGACCCATGTCGTGTGCCGAGCGGACCTGGCTGCCGAACGGCGGCCTGCGCAGCACGTACTCGCGGCCGCCCACCCTCAGCAGGTAGGTGAGGTTCGAAGCGCCGCCGGGGAATTGGGTGAGCTCGATATCGCCGTCCAGCTCCGGCACTTCCGCCCGGAAATAGCGCTTCAGCCCATCGACGTCGAGCTCCTCGCCCGGCCGTATGTCAGTGGCCTGGTCGATCTGTGTCATCAGGTGTCCTCCAGATACTTCATCGCCAGCGCCTCCACCTGCTCGGCGTAGGCGTCCACGCTCAGGCCTCGCTCGGCGTGCTTGCCGTGCTTCAGGTACCAGTCCTGCAGCACCGCTTTGACGAAACCGGCCGCCACCAGCGGGTCGATCTCACGGAAAACGCCACGGCGCTGGCCATCCGCGATGATCCCCGCGAACAGGGCCTCGGTGTCACGCTCCATGCCGATGGCCTGTGCGCGCAGGCGAGCCGGCAGCTGACGGGCCTCCATGTACGCGAAGAAGAACCAGGGCCGGAGCACCTCGCTGAGGTAGAGATGGGTCCGTATCGCCGTCCGCAGCCTCTCCCGGGGATCGGCCACGCCTTCCAGCTCCGCCTCCATGACCTGCCGGGTCTGCCGGCCGCCCTGGGCCTGGATTAGGGCCACCAGGTCCTCCTTGCTTCCTATGTAGGCGTAGAGCCCGCCCATGGACAGCCCGGTGCGGCCCGCCAGGTCGCGCAGGCTCATGGCCGCGAAGCCCTTCTCGTTGGCCACGGCCAGGGTGGCCTCCATGATCCGCACCAGGTTGGGCACGGCGACGCGCTCGTTCCGCACCCGTACGCCGTGGATCCCCTCCCGGAACATCGCCCGGCAGACGGCCTCCATGGAGCGCTTCACGCGACGCCGGAAGGCGGTCAGGCTCCCAGGGCCGCAGGATTGGACGGTGGCGCCGGTCATGGGCGGCTGTCGGCGGCCGGTCAGCGGCTGGTCACCAGACCGGGCTGCCCGGCCAGCTGCAGATGGGTGACGTTGTTGAAACCCATCAGCCGCCAGCCGGCGCGGGTGGTGCGCAGCTCGGTGATGGAGGCGTTGAACAGGACCCAGTTCAGCTCGATGGTGGCCTGCGGGTCCAGACCCAGCGCTTCGCTCACGCCCACCGCGATGGGCCCGCCCGACGTGAACAGGGCGATTCGGGCGTCGCGGTCGTAGCCCCGGCGGATCGCATCGAGCCCCCCGCGGACCCGGTCCCGGAAAGCGGTCCAGCCTTCGACCCGCGCCTCGTCATGGGGCTCGCCATCGAGCCAGGCGCTGACGATCCGGCTGAAGGCACGCTGGAACAGCCGCCGGTCCTGGAACAGCCGATCCTCTGACTCGGCCAGTACCGGATCCTCCCGCAGGGCCAATGGCAGATAGGCCCGGAACAGGCCGTCAGCATCATATTCGTTGAAGGCCGACGTGGTCTCCAGCGACCGGTCCTGCTGAGACCACTCGCCCCGGGCGGCGTGGGCGGTATCCTTCTGCCGCTCCAGTTCGCCGCTGACGAGGAAATCCGGTTCCGCATCGAGTCCCGCGAGATGCCGGCCCGTGATCCGGGCCTGTTCCCAGCCGAGCTGGGAGAGCCGGTCGTAGTTGTCGGCCCCGAACGAGGCCTGGCCATGCCGTACGAATACCAGTGTTGTCATGGCGGCAATATAAGAGGCAGTCTTGTGAAGTGCAATATCGAGCGAACGTTCGCTCGATATCCGAGCGGGCCCATAACCTGGGCAGGCGCCGCAGAGTAAGACAAAGAACGGACGGTGAGAGGGAGCATCATGGCTGACGGACAGTCGATGATCTATGGGGCGAACGGCTATACGGGCGAGCTGATCGCCCGGGAGGCCAGGCACCAGGGAATGGAGCCGGTGCTGGCGGGGCGGCGCGAGGAGCGGGTCGCCGCGCTGGCTGACGGCCTCGGTTTGCCGCACCGGATATTTCCCCTGGACGACCCGGAACGGATCGCCGAGCAGCTGGCGGACATCGACGTAGTCGTTCACGCCGCGGGCCCCTTTTCGGCGACGGCGTCGCCCATGATCGAGGCGTGCCTGTCCGCCGGCACCCATTACTGCGACATCACCGGGGAGATCGGCGTCTTCGAGCACGCCCATGCCCAGCATCAGCGGGCGGAGGCGGCCGGCGTGGCGCTCTGTCCCGGCGTCGGCTTCGATGTGATTCCTACCGACTGTGTCGCCGCCGCCCTGAAGCACGCCCTCCCCGACGCCTCGCGGCTGGCGCTGGGCTTCGACACCCGTTCCGGTTTCTCGCCCGGGACCGCCAAGACTTCCATCGAGGGCCTCGCCCAGGGCGGCAAGGAACGGCGGGAGGGGCGCATCGTGACCGTGCCGCTGGCCGCCGACGTCCGCGAGATCGACTTCGGCGACGGCCCCAAGACTGCCATGACCATTCCCTGGGGCGACGTGGCCACGGCCTACTACACCACCGGCATTCCCAACATCCGGGTCTACATCCCTACCTCGCCGCGCATGCTGAAGCAGGCACGGCGCCTGAACCCCTTCCGCCCGCTCCTCGCCCTCGGCCCCGTACAGCGCTTTCTCAAGCGGCAGCTGGAGAAGCGCGTCCACGGCCCCGGCACCGAGGAGCGTGAAAAGCAGCCGACCTACGTCTGGGGCGAAGCCGAAAACCCGCGGGGCGAGCGCTACCAGGCGCGCATCAAGACCGCCAACGGCTACACCATCACCCTTCACGGCGCCGTCATGGCGGCGCGGTATCTTCTGGATGCGCGGCCCGCCGGCGGCTATTACACGCCGTCGCTGCTCATGGGCCGGGATCTGATTACCCGGCTGCCGGGGTCGGGAGAGCTGTCGCTCGGCCCGGCGGAGTGACATCCCTAGGGAAACACTGAAGTTCGTCGCCTATTTGCCGCGCGCGGGCATCGCCGTCAGGGCCATGGGCTGTATCCTGGCACGTTGAGACAGTGATTCCACGGGAGGCAGCCATGGATCTCGACTTGAGCGGCAGGACGGCAGTGGTCACCGGTTCCACCGCCGGCATCGGTTTTGCCACGGCGCTTCAACTAGCCCGGCAGGGCGCCGCCGTCACTGTCACCGGCCGCCACCAACAGGGCGTGGACGAAGCGGTGGCCTCGCTCACCAGCAAGGCACCGGGCGCCCAGGTCACCGGCATCGCGGCGGACCTGGCGACCGCCGAGGGCACCCGGGCGGTAATCGACCAGGAGCCCATCGTGGACATCCTGGTCAACAACGTGGGCATCTTCGAGCTCAAACCCTTCACCGAGATCCCAGACACCGACTGGCAGCGCTTCTTCGACGCTAACGTCATGAGCGGAGTGAGGCTCACCCGCCACTATCTGCCGGGCATGCTGGAGCGGAACTGGGGCCGGATCGTGTTCGTCTCTTCCGAATCCGGCATCCATATTCCTCCGGAGATGATCCACTACGGCATGACCAAGACCGCCGACCTCGCCCTCGCGCGGGGCGTGGCGGAGCTGACGGCTGGCACCAGTGTCACCAGCAATGCCGTCCTCCCCGGTCCCACGCGCTCCCGGGGCGTCAGCGCCATGATCGAGGCCCAGGCGCAGCGCCAGGGCCTCTCCGTGGCGGAGGTGGAACGGACCTTCATTGCCAAAGGGCGCCCCACGTCCCTGATCCGCCGCCTGGCCACGCCGGAAGAGGTCGCCAACATGATCGGCTACGTCTGCAGCCCGGCCGCCTCCGCCACCAACGGCGCGTCTCTTCGCGTGGAGGGCGGCATCGTCAAATCGCTGGTTTAAGGAAACACTGAAGTATTCCCGCGAGACTCTGCGCGCCAGAATCGCGCCGTGGTCGGCGCTCCCACGATTGCCGTCCACGACTACAGGAACCCCCGCGCCCGCCCTGGCTTTTGACGATCTGCGTTCATCTGCGGCTCAATCCGCCGTTCATCGACGCCAGAAGGCCGGCGTGAACAGCACCAGCAGGGTGAAAATCTCCAGGCGGCCCATGATCATGGACAGGGACAGCAGCCACTTGGGACCGTCGCCGAGGCTGGCGAAGTTGCTGGACACCTCACCCAGGCCGGGGCCGAGGTTGTTGATGCAGGCAGCCAGGGCCGAGAAGGCCGTGACCTGGTCCAGGCCCATGGCCATCAGCAGCAGCAGCATGACGCCGAACACCGCCATGTAGCTGGCGAAGAACCCCCAGACGGAGTCGATGACCCGCTCGTTGACGGGCCGCGAGCCCACCTTGACCAGGATAGTGGCCTGGGGATGGATCAGGCGCATGATCTCGCGCGCGCCCTGCTTGAACAGCAGCAGGAAGCGGATGTTCTTGATGCCGCCCGCCGTGGAACTGGCGCAGCCGCCCAGGAAGCTCAGGAAGATGAGCAGCACGGGAACGAACGTGGGCCAGTGGCTGAAGTCGGCGGTCGTGTAGCCGGTGGTGGTCATGAAGGAGATCACCTGGAAGATGCCCTCGCGCAGCGCCGCGACCATCCCGACCCCGCTTTCGTCGCCGCTGCCCTGGATGACGAGGGCCACGGCCGTTGCGGCGACCACGAAGGCCACCACCCCTACGTAAAAACGCCACTCCGCGTCTTCCAGGTACGGGCGGATGCTCCACCGTCGCACGGCCATGAAGTGCAGGGAGAAGTTGACCCCGCCGGCCAGCATGAAGGCCGAGGCGACCATCTCGATCACCGGATCGTTGAAGTAGGCCATGCTGGCGTCGTGGGTGGAGTAGCCGCCCGTCGACAGGGTCGAGAAGCTGTGCCCGATGGCGTCGAAGGGCGTCATGCCGGCGAGCCAGTAAGCCAGGGCGCAGAGCACGGTCAGTCCCAGATAGATGTACCACAGGGCCTTGGCGGTCTCGGCGATGCGCGGGGTGAGCTTGTCCTTGACCGGCCCGGGAGTCTCGGCCCGGTAGAGCTGCATGCCGCCGATGCCGAGCATGGGCAGTATGGCCACCGCCAGCACGATGACGCCCATGCCGCCAAGCCACTGCAGCTGCTGGCGGTAGTACTGGATCGACAGCGGCAGGTCGTCGATGCCCCGGATGACCGTGGCGCCCGTGGTGGTCAGCCCGGAGACGGTCTCGAAGACCGCGTCCACCAGCGGCAGATGGGGATTCTTGGACAGCGCGAGAGGCAGTGCTCCGGCCAGGCTGAGCACCACCCAGAACATGGCCACGATGAAGAAGCCGTCGCGGGTGCGCAGCTCGCGGCGCGTGCGCCGGACCGGCAGCCACAGCAGCGCGCCCACGCCCAGCACCACGCCGAAGGCGACCACGAACGGCACCAGCGCCCCGTCGGCGGCGATGATGGAGATCAGCGCCGGCGGCAGCATGGTGGCGCTGAACACCATCAGCAGCACGCCGAAGATCCGTTGTACCGCGGAGAAATGCATCCCTAACGCCGGCCGACGCCGCGTCGCGCCCCGGACGTCCCCCTCGACTGCCGTCTTCCGCTCATCCGTCCGTCCTCAAGTGCGGCGAAGACCAGGGCGGTGGATCAGAGGAAAGTGACCCCCACCTGGAACAGCCGCTCCACCTCGTCGATGCGGCTCTTGTCCACCAGGAACAGTATGACGTGATCCTCGGGCTGAATGACCGTGTCGTGGTGCGCCATCAGCACCTCGTCGCCGCGCACCACGGCGCCGATGGTGGCACCCCGCGGCAGGCGGATCTCGTCGATGCGCCGGCCCACCACCTTGGAGCTGGTGGGGTCGCCGTGGGCGATGGCCTCGATGGCCTCGGCGGCACCGCGGCGGAGGGAGTAGACGTTGACCACGTCGCCGCGGCGGATGTGCGCCAGCAGGCTGCCGATGGTGGCCTGCTGGGGCGAGATGGCCACGTCGATGTCGCCGCTGGCCTGGACCAGATCCACGTAGGCCGGCCGGTTGATCAGCGCCATCGTCATGCGCGCGCCCAGCCGTTTGGCGAGCATGCTGGAGAGGATGTTGGCCTCGTCGTCGTTGGTCAGGCCGCAGAAGACATCCGTGTTCTCGATGTTCTCCTCCAGCAGCAGCTCCTCGTCCGCGGCGTCGCCGCGCAGAATAATGGTCTTCTTGAGCTCCTCGGCGATGCGCCGGCAGCGGTCGTTGTTGCGCTCGATGATCTTGATCTGGTGCCGCCCCTCCAGGGCCTGGGCCAGGCGGTTGCCGATGTTGCCGCCGCCGGCGATGACGATGCGCTTGACCGGCTTCTCCAGCCGCCGCAGCTCGCTCATCACCGCGCGGATGTTCTTCCGCGCGGCCACGAAGAACACCTCGTCGCCGGACTCGATCAGCGTATCACCCTCGGGAATGATGGCGCTGCCGCGGCGGAAAATGGCTGCCACTCGGGCGTGAATGCCCGGCATGTGCTCGCTCAGCGTACGCAGCTCCTTGCCCACCAGCGGCCCCCCGTGATAAGCGCGCACCGCCACCAGCCGCACCTTGCCGCCCGCGAAGTCCAGCACCTGCAGTGCGCCGGGATGCTCGATGAGCCGCTTGATGTACTGGGTGACCAGCTGCTCGGGGCTGATCAGCACATCGATGGGCAGGGCGTCGGGGGTGAACAGCTGCGGGCAGCTCAGGTATTCCAGCGCCCGCACCCGGGCGATCTTGGTGGGCGTGTGGAACAGCGTGTGACAGACCTGGCAGGCGATCATGTTCGCCTCGTCGCTGTCGGTCACCGCGATCACCATGTCGGCGTCCTCGGCCCCCGCCCGCAGCAGCACGTTGGGGAAGGTGGCGTTGCCGTGGATCGTGCGCAGGTCCAGCCGATCCTGGAGATCGGAGAGCACCCGCGCGTCCATGTCGATGATGGTGATGTCGTTGTCTTCGCTGGCCAGGTTCTGGGCCACCGTGCTGCCGACCTGGCCCGCCCCGAGGATGATGATCTTCATAGCCGCCGTAAGTTACGCAACGCGTTCATACCCCGCAAGGGAAACGCTTCGCGCCGGCCCCGTGGACTTGGACACTAGGCGCTCTCTTTCGGGTCGATGCCGAGGGCCTTGAGCTTGCGATAGAGGTTGGTCCGCTCCATGCCCGTGAGCTTCGCCAGCTGGCCAACGCTGCCCTCGGCCCGGCGCAGCTGGTGCTGCAGGTAGATCCGCTCGAACTGCTCCCGGGCCTCGCGCAGCGGCAGATCCAGCGGCAGCGGCTCCTCGGCCGGCCTGGCTCCGGCCTGCGGCTCCGGCGGGCGTTCCACCGGCGGCTGGATCAGCGCCGCCTCCACCTCCCGCACATCGATGTCCGTGCCGTCGCCGAGGATCAGCAGCCGCTGCACCAGGTTCTTGAGTTCGCGCACGTTACCCGGCCAGTCGTAGTTGCGCAGTCGGTTCTGAGCCGCCAGCGTGAAGCGGCGATAGGGGAGCTTCTCCTGGTCCACGAGCCGGTCCAGGTAGAAATTGAGCAGGTCCGGCACGTCCTCGACGTGCTCCCGCAGCGGCGGGATGCGCAGCGGCACCACGTTGAGATGGTAGTAGAGATCCTCGCGGAACCGGCCGATCCGGATCTCGTTCTCCAGGTCCACGCGCGAGGCGGCGACGATCCGAACGTCCAGATCCACCGGCTCGGCGCCGGCCACCCGGTAGATGCTGCGGCCGTGGAGGGCGCTCAGCAGCCGCGTCTGGGCCTCCAGGTCGAGATCGGCCAGCTCGTCGATGAAGAGCGTGCCGTGATTGGCCTGCTCCAGCAGCCCGTAGACGATGCGGCCGTCCTCCTCGCTGCCGAACAGCTTGCGAGCCGCGCGCCGGCCGCTCAGGGTGCCGGCCGTCATCTCGATGAACGGCCCCCCGGCGCGCTTGCTGCGGTCATGCAGGAAGCGGGCGAAGCACTTCTTGCCGCTGCCCGCCTCGCCGCTGAACAGCACCCAGCTCTCGTGCCCGGCCAGGCGTGTGACCTGCTCGCGCAGCTCTCGCAGGGCCGCGCTCTTGCCCACCGGCTCCACGGTCTCGCCGACATGCTGGCGCAACCCGGCGTTCTCCCGCTGCAGGCGATCCGTCTCCAGGGCCCGCTCGACCGTGAGCAGGAGCTTGGCCATGGACAGGGGCTTTTCGATGAAATCGTAGGCGCCCAGCCGGGTCGCCTCCACGGCCGTCTCCACGGTACCGTGACCGGAAATCATCACCACGGGGCAGGCAGGCCCGCCTTCCTCGGTCCATTCCTTGAGCAGGGTCACGCCGTCCACGTCCGGCATCCAGATGTCCAGCAGGATCAGGTCCGGGCGCCGGCGGCGCCGGGCAGCCCGCGCCCCCGCGGCATTCTCCGCCACGTCCACCTCGTAACCCTCGTCCTGAAGGATCTCCTGCACCAGCGTACGAATGTCCGGCTCGTCATCCACGACCAGCACGTACGGCGCGCTCATCGATAGTCCTCCATCCGCACCACGGGCCCGCCGGCTTCTGCCACGGCACCTCCGCCAAGCGGCAGCGTGACGGTCACCTGGGCGCCGCGCTCGGCATTCCGGGCGCTGATACGTCCGCTATGCTCTTCGACGATCTTCTTCACGATGGGCAATCCCAGCCCGGTCCCCTTCGGCTTGGTGGTGACATAGGGCTCGAACAGCCGGTCCAGCACGTCCGCGGAGAACCCGGGACCCTCGTCGCGGATCTGGATCTCCGCCTGCCTGCCGCCGGGTCCGTCCACCCGGCGCGTGCCGATGGTAACCCGATAATGGCCCACCGTCCGACTGGCCTCCAGGGCATTGCGGATGAGGTTGTTCAGCATCTGCCGCATGCGGCCGGGGTCACAGTACAGGGGCGGCAACTCGGCATCGAGCTCGAGTATGAACTGGGGATGCTCCTCCGCGCCGCGGTAGAGGTCGACCACCTCGGTGATGAGGTGATTGAGGTCCACGGCGGTCATGGCCAGATGGGGCGGCCGCGCATAGGCGGAGAACGCCTTCACCATGGCCTTCATGGTGTCCACCTGCTGGATGATGGTTCGGGTACAGCGCTCCAGCACCTCCGCCTCTTCGCTGCTGAGCTGGTCCAGGTATTTCTTGCGGATGCGCTCCGCCGACAGCTGGATGGGCGTGAGCGGATTGCGGATCTCGTGGGCCAGGCGCCGGGCCACCTCGCCCCAGGCCGCGTCGCGCTGGGCCTGGATCAGGGCCGTGACGTCGTCGATGACGATCACGTGGCCGCCGGTGCCGTGGCGCCCCGGCAGCGCCGCGCCGCTGCACATCAGCGACCGGCGGCCGTCCGCGGTATCCAGCGTCACTTCCTCCCGCCATTCCACGTCTCCGGCTTCCGCATGGGCGGCGAGGCGCTCGGTCATCGGGGCAAGCTCGGGATAGGTCTGTGCCAACTCCCCCAGCGTCTGGCCATGGGCGGCGAACAGCGGCACGCTGAGGATGTTTTCCGCGGCCTGGTTGCTGGTGCGCAGTCGTTCCTCCACGTCCAGGGCCAGTACCCCGGAGGACAGCCGGGAGAGGACGGTCTCCAGGTAGGCGCGCTGGCCCTCGATCTGCACTTGGCCGCGCTTGGCGGCGTCCCGCGCCTGGGCGATGCGCCGGCTCATGTCGTTGAACGAACGTACCAGGAAGCCCAGCTCATCGTTGCCCGCCGGGGGCAGCTGCATGCCGTAATCGCCCTCGGCCACCGCCCGGGTGGCGTCCGCCAGGCCGCTCACCGGGGAGACCAGCCGCCGGGCCAGATAGAAGGCCATCCAGACGGCGAACAGCAGGCTCAGCAACAGCACCAGGGACAGGGTCAGCACGAAGCTGTCCTTGAGCGGCTCGCGCAGATAGGACAGCTCCTGGTACTCCCCGTAAGCGGTCTGGACGGTATCCGCCAGCTCGTTGATCCGCGGCGAGACCGGGAACAGGGCCTGCAGCACACGGCTGTTGCCGGGGCTGTCGGGACTGGGGGCCGGCACCACGGCCCGGATGTGCAGCCCGGCGTTCTCGATGGGGTCCAGGCCCACATAGGAACGCCCCTGGCGCAGCTGCAGCAGCACCTCCTCTTCGGGCCGGTGGGGCAGGATGCTGGCCGTGTCCCGGCTGCTGGTGGCGATGATGCGTCCGTTGCTGCCCAGCAGCGTCAGCTCGGTCGCCTCCAGACGCGTGCGCAGATCACCCAGGGTCAGCGCGGCCAACGCGTCGGGCACGTCGACCAGATCGTCACTGGCCGCCTGTACCCGCTTGAGCAGATCCCGCATTCGCAGGTCGAGGGACGCCTGGGAGAGGGCCAGGGAGTCATCCAGCGCCTTCTGCACCTTGACGTCGAACCAGCTGTCGATACCGCTGCGCAGGAACTGCATGGAGAAGACGTAGACCACGGTGCCCGGAAGCACGGCCAGCACGGCGAAGATCAGTACCAACCGAACGGTGAGCCGGCTGCCCACCTGCCCGCGGCGGCGCTGGCGCACCAGCCGCCAGAGGTTCATGCCGATCAGCACCACCAGCAGCGCGATGCCGAGGCCGTTGAACAGCAGCAGCCAGACGTAGATCTGGCCGAAGGCCGCCGAATTTTCCGTGGCCGCGGTCAGCAGCGCCAGGGAGACGAGCAGCACCACCAGCAGGGCCAGACGCAGCACGCCCTGTTTGCCGTAACGGTTCAGGAGCTGAGTTGCCATGTGAACCAATCGCTCACCAGCCGCCACTGGGGCGAGACGTAGGCGGACGCCCGGAGCGGGCGCGGCAGCGCGTCGAGATCCAGGCGGGCCCGCAGGCCGACTTGGTAGGTTTCGCCGGGCTCCAGCAGGCCGCGATCCAGCAGCGGCAGGGCCTTGAGCTCACCCAGGCGCTCCAGGACCGCATCACGGCTATTGTAGCTGCGGCTCTCGCCGCTGTTCAGCGATGTCAGCACGTAGCGCCGGCTCAACGCGTGAAAGCGGATGCGATAGCGCTGGGTCAGGTACGCCACGTCCTCGTCGAACCACCACCAGCGCGGGCGCGTCACGGCGATCTGCAGCTCGATGGTCAGCGGGACGCCGTTTTCAAGCGCCCGCACCGCTTCGGCGCTGAGATCGAGATCGATGTGGGCGCTGAGATAAACCACGCCGTCGTCGATGGAGACATTGCCGCCGACGACGCGGAAGGCGGGCTCGTCCTGGGCCCTGGCCGCCAATGGCCAGACCAGCAGGCAGAACACCAGCATCGGAATCAGCACGCGGGCACGGGGCCGCCCGCCCGGCGCCGCCCCGCTGGCCGCGGCTGCCCCGATGACCTGCGGCATCACGTCTCGCCGCTCCGGCCGGCTGCGCAGGCTGGGTGCGGCGGTCGCCGCGCGGACACAGCGCAACTCCGCCGGACGCCGCCGGGACGCGTGCGCGGAGAGATCGTGAGCGGCGACCGGGTTGGTGTCATTGCGTCTTTTCCAGACCTGCGTAGTAAAACCCGTCCATACCCTGGAATCCGGGCAGGATCTGCCGACCATGCCGCAGGCGCAGGCCGCGGTCGCGTCCGGGATCGACGAGCCGGACGCCCTCCGTCCGTTCCGCGAAGGGCGCCACCACGGCCTCGTTCTCGGCGGCCAGCACCGAGCAGGTGCAGTACACCAGCTTACCCCCCGGTGCCAGCAGGGGCCACAGCGCCTCCAACAGCCGGCGCTGGCCGGCCGCCATGGTCTCCGGGTCTTCCCGCCGGCGCAGCCACTTGATGTCGGGATGGCGGCGTATGACGCCGGTGCCGGTGCACGGTGCGTCCAGCAGGATGCGCTGGAAGCGCTGACCGTCCCACCAGCCGTCTACGTCGGCGGCGTCCGCGGCCCGCAGGGTGGCCCGCAAACCCAGCCGGCGCAGGTTGTCGCCAACACGTTCCAGCCTCCGTGGGTCACTGTCGATGGCGACCAGCTCGGCGATCCCGGGTTCCAGCTCCAGCAGATGCCCGGTCTTGCCGCCCGGTGCGGCGCAGGCGTCGAGCACCCGGTCGCCGGGTGCCGGCGCCGTCAGGTGCGCGGCAAGCTGGGCGCCGGCATCCTGTACGGACACGTCGCCGTCACCGAAGCCGGGCAACGCCTCGACCCCTATCGGTGTGGCCAGGGTCAGGGCCTCGGGCAGCGCGTCCTGAGCAGCGGCCTCGATGCCGGCGGCGGCCAGCCGGCGCTGGTAGTCCTCCCGCGATACGCGCCGGGCGTTGACCCGCAGGGTCATCGGCGGGCGTTCGTTGTTGGCGGCGGCAACCGCCCGCCAGTGTTCCGGCCAGTCGGTCCGGAGCCTTTCCAGGAGCCAGGCGGGATGTGACAGCGCGGCGCAGGGGTCGGCGTCCACCGCACCGCCCAGGCTTTCCGACTCCCTCAGAAACCGGCGCAGGGTGGCGTTCAGCAGGCCGGCGGCCCAGTGCTTGCCCAGCAAGCGCACGGTGTCGACGCATTCGGAAACCACCCACTGCGCCGGCACCTCGGTGCGGGTGAGCTGGTAGAGGCCAGTCTCCAGAACCACGACGACGTCCGTATCACGCGGTTTCAGGGGCCTGTCGAGCAGCCGGCCAGCCAGGGCGGACAGGCGGCCGTGCCAGCGCAGCACGCCGTAAGCGAGATCCTGGGCCACGCCACGCCCATCGCTCAGCGCCGCCAGGGCCCGCGGCAGGCTGTCGCCCAGGGAACGGCCGTCGCGCAGCACCGCGGTGACCGCCCGCACGGCGGCCGCACGGCCGGCCAAAGCCGCGCTGGGCTTGGCTTCCCGGGCCCGGTCTCGGCGGCGGCTCACGGCGCCGGCCTCAGGAGAAACGCTCGCCGCGCGCTACGGGGTGACCGTTGAGGAATTCGCGTGCCCCCAGGCGCTTGCCGCCGGGGGCCTGCAGCTCCGTGATGCGCAGCACGCCTCGCCCGGCGGCCACATCGATGCCGCTGGCGCCGACCGCCAGCACCTCGCCCGGCTCGCTCTGGGGGTTGCCGTCCAGTGCCTTCGCCCGCCAGATGCGGAGCCGGTCTCCGCCGAAGCCCACTTGCGCGACCGGCCAGGGGTTGTAGGCGCGGATGCGACGGGCCAGCAGCTCGGCGTCCTCGGCCCAGTCGAGCACCGCTTCTTCCTTGCTGAGCTTGGCGGCGTAAGTGGCGTCGGCCTCGTTCTGCGGCGTCGGCTTGAGGGTACCGTCGAGGATGGCGGGCAGACACTCGCCGAGGAGATCGGCGCCGGTCCGCGCCAGTCGATCGTGGAGGTCGCCGGCCGTGTCCTCCTCGCCAATGAAGCACTCGCGCGAAGCCAGCATGGGCCCGGTGTCGAGACCCGCTTCCATCTGCATCAGGGTGACGCCGGTGATGGTCTCACCGGCGAGGATCGCCCGCTGTATGGGTGCCGCGCCCCGCCAGCGCGGCAGCAGGGAGGCATGGATGTTGATGCAGCCGTGGCGCGGGATATCCAGCACCGGCTGCGGCAACAGCAGACCGTAGGCGGCCACGATCATCACGTCCAGCTCCAGGGCGGCGAGCTCGCCCTGGGCGGAGACGTCCTTGAAGGACTCCGGCTGTAAGACGGCCAGCCCGTGCCGCTCCGCGAGCTGCTTCACCGGGCTGGGACGCGGTCTGCGGCCCCGGCCGGCAGGGCGGTCGGGCTGGGTGAACACGCCGACGATATGGTAGCCGTCGTCGATCAGCCGCTGCAGGGCGGGAACGGCAAAATCCGGGGTTCCGGCGTAGACCAGGTTCATGGAAACGTTCGCTTCGGTTCGGGGGAGGAACTCAGCCGGACGCCGTTCAGACGGCGCCCTCCGCCGGCTCGCCGGCGAGCTGACCCTGGCGCGCCTGCTTCTCCAGGCGCTTGCGCAGGCGTTTGCGCTTGAGCTCCGAGAGATAGTCAACGAACAGCTTGCCGTCCAGGTGATCCATCTCGTGCTGGAGACATACCGCCAGCAGCCCTTCCGCCTGCAGCTCGAAATGCTCGCCCTCGCGGTCCAGCGCGCTGACCGTGATCCGCTCGGCCCTCGGTACGTACTCGTAGTAACCCGGCACCGACAGACAGCCTTCCTGGGCATCCTCCCGTCCCGCGGCGCTGAGGATGCGCGGATTCACGAAAACCATGGGCCGGTCGCGTTCTTCGCTCACGTCCAGGACCAGCAGGCGTTTGTGGACGTCGACCTGGGTGGCCGCCAGTCCGATGCCCGGCGCGTCGTACATGGTCTCTAACATGTCGTCGATGAGCCGACGCAGATCGTCGTCCACCTTTTCCACAGGCTGTGCCTTGGTTCGCAGACGGGGATCGGGGAAATGGAGGATATTGAGAATGGCCATGATGATTTTTCGTTGCGGAATGCGAAAGTTGGCTGCTAGTCTTAACCTGCGTTAAACCAGGAAACTATAACGAAATCCGCACCCAATACGCCACCGCTCAAGCGGTCTGTGAAGACAGGGAATCTTGAATGCGTATCTTACCGCTCCTTGGGCCTATCTTGGCACTACTTATCGCCACAACGCTATCGGCCACGGCACAGGACAACGGACCGCTGCGTAACGGGCACCCCGAGCGCTATACGGTGCAGCCGGGCGACACGCTCTGGGACATCTCGGAACACTTCCTGCGGGACCCCTGGTACTGGCCGGAGATCTGGTACGAGAACCCGGACATCAAGAATCCGCATCTGATCTATCCGGGCGACGTCATCAAGCTCACCACGGTGAACGGCAAGCCGCGGCTGACCGTGGAGCGGGGCGGCGGGACCGTCAAGCTCTCGCCGAAGGTGCGCGAGCAGCCGCTGGGCGAGGCCATCAACACCATCCCGATGGAGGCCATCAGACCGTTCCTGTCCGGGAACCGGGTGGTGGACGTGGACACCCTCAAGCAGGCGCCCTACATCATCGCCGGCGCCGACGAACATGTCATGGGCTCGCCCGGCGACCGCATCTACGCCCGGCGCCTGGCCAACGCGCCCCACGAGGGCTTCGCCATCGTCCGCGAGGGCGATCCGTTCAAGGATCCGGAGACCGGCAAGATCCTCGGCTATCAGGCCACCTATATCGGCAGCGCGCAGCTGATCAGCGGCGGCGATCCGGCGACGCTGCGCGTGGTCACCGCCAACCGCGAGGTACTGCCGGGAGACCGGCTGCTGGAGACGCGCCGCGACGCACTCAAGAGCCGCTACTATCCGCGCCCGCCGAAGCATGACATTCACGGCCAGATCATCTCGGTCATGGACGGTGTCTCTCAGATCGGACAGTACAACGTGGTGGCCATCAACCGCGGTGGCGAGGACGGACTGGAGCAGGGTAACGTGCTGGCCGTCTACCGCAGCGGGCGGACGGTGACCGACCGCTGGAGCAGCGAACAGAGCGAGCGGGTGACCCTGCCGCCGGAGCGGGCCGGCGAGGTCATCGTCTTCAGGGTGTTCAAGCAGATGAGCTTTGGCCTGGTCATGCAGGCCACCCGCGCGATGCACATAGCCGACGCCGTGCGCAATCCCTGACCGCGGGAGACGCAGGCGGAACCCGGCCTGACGCAATGTCCGATCCGCTAGGCGCCTGGCTCGCCCTGTGGCGGGTGCCCGGGGTGGGGCCCGTGACCTTCCACCGGGTCCTGGAGCGCTTCGGCAGCCCGGAGGCGTTCCTGGACGCGGGGCGCTCGACCTGGCGCGATCTCGCCCTGGGGGAAGCGGTGATCTCCGGCCTCGCCCAGCCCGACTGGGTGGGCGTGGAGGCGGATCTGGCCTGGGCCGAGGCGGGCGACCGCCACATCCTGCGCATCGATGACCGCGCCTTTCCGGCGCTGCTGCGGGATATCGCCGCAGCGCCGCCGCTGCTGTTCGCGGTGGGCGACCTTGACCTGCTGAGCCACCCGCAGCTGGCGGTAGTGGGCAGCCGCAACCCGACCTCCGGCGGCCGCGACAACGCCTACGACTTCGCCCATCACCTGGCCGCGCGGGGTCTCGGCATAACCAGCGGTCTGGCCGTCGGGATCGATAGCGCCGCCCATGCCGGCGCTCTGGATGCCGAGGGTATCACCGTCGCGGTCATGGGCACCGGCCCCGACCGCATCTATCCGGCAGGCAACCGCGAGTTGGCGCACCGGATTGCGGCCGGCGGCGTGCTGCTCACCGAGTTCCCCACCGGCGTCGGCGCCCAGGCGTCCAACTTCCCGCGCCGCAACCGGATCATCAGCGGCCTCAGTGTCGGCACCCTGGTGGTCGAGGCGGGGCTGCGCAGCGGCTCCCTGGGCACGGCCCGCAACGCCATTGAGCAGGGCCGCGAGGTCTTCGCCATCCCGGGCTCCATCCACAACCCGCTGGCCCGGGGCTGTCATGCCCTGATCCGTCAGGGGGGCAAGCTGGTGGAACAGGCCTCCGACATCCTGGAGGAGCTTCCGCCGCTGGCCCTGTCGGAGCCGGGCGCAGCCCCCGCCGAGACCGCGGCGGCAAGCGGGGAGCGGGCGGCCTTCGACGCCGAGCAGCTGCTGGTGCTGGAGGCCCTGGGCCACGACCCGACCCCCGTGGATCTAATCGTGGAACGCTCCGGATTGACCGCCGAAATCGTTTCCTCCATTCTGCTAGTGCTGGAGTTAGAGGGCCATGTGACGGCCTGTCCCGGCGGGCGTTACCAGCGGGCAGGATGATGGGAATACGATGAAAGAAAACGTTTTCGACGTCCTGATGTATCTGTTCGAGAACTACTTCTATAACGAGGAGGAACCGGATCCGGATCGGGACTCACTGGAATCGGAGCTCTTCGAGGTCGGCTTCACCCGGAAGGAGATCCGCAAGGCCTTCGACTGGCTGGACGGGCTTGCCGACAGCCGCAACCTGCCCACGGACGGCGTCAACGTCCAGGCGATCCGCATCTATACCGACCGGGAGATGACCAAGCTGGACCGGGAATGCCGGGGCTTCATCATGTTCCTGGAGCAGGCGGGCATCCTCACCGGGTTCAGCCGCGAGCTGATCATCGACCGGCTGATGGCCCTGGATTCGGAGCACATCGACCTGGACACGCTGAAGTGGATCATCCTCATGGTGCTGTTCAGCCAGCCCGGGCAGGAGGAAGCCTACGCCTGGATGGAGAACCTGGTATTCGACAGCCCGGCACAGTTCCTCCACTGACCCCCCGGGCACGGCGGCGAAAACCGCATCGGGCACCACCGGGCGCCCAGCCGCCGTTCAATTCCGACACTGTCCGTCTCCGCAGCTGGCTCCCGCGTACCCCTCCGCATCGCTTGCTTGTGCGTTCCGCATGCCGGAGACTGATGCGCCTGTCGGCGTCTGACGGACCGATACCGGGCGACCGCCCCGCGGGGAACGCCCGGGGACGGCGGAACTCGCGTCAGTGGTTCATGTCCGCTCAGGCCAGCCGCTAACAGATTTGAGCACAGGGTCACTCCCTTGAGCCGCCGGCGGCGGCAGGCTACGGGAGAGCCCTCAGGACAAGACGTCAGGCTATGGGAAAGAAGCTCGTCATCGTCGAATCGCCGGCCAAGGCGAAGACCATCAACAAATACCTGGGCAGCGATTTCCAGGTGATGGCCTCTTACGGCCACGTGCGAGACCTGGTGCCCAAGGAGGGCGCGGTGGACCCGGACCGCGGCTTCGCCATGAAGTACACCACCATCGAACGCAACCAGAAGCACGTGGACGCCATCGCCAAGGCGGTCCAGAAGGCCGACGCCATCTACCTCGCCACCGACCCGGACCGCGAGGGCGAGGCCATTTCCTGGCATCTCTACGAGCTGCTCAAGGACAAGGGCCTGCTCAAGGACCGGCCCGTGTACCGGGTGGCCTTCTACGAGATCACCAAGCGCGCCATCCAGGACGCCATGGAGCATCCCCGCGACCTCTCCACGGACCTGGTGAACGCCCAGCAGGCGCGCCGCGCCCTGGACTACCTGGTGGGCTTCAACCTCTCCCCGCTGCTCTGGCGCAAGATCACCAGCGGCCTGTCGGCCGGCCGGGTACAGACCCCGGCCCTGCGCATGATCGTCGAGCGCGAGCAGGAGATCGAGGCGTTCCGGCCCCAGGAGTACTGGACCATTGAGGCGGATGCGACGAAAGGAAGCCAGCCGGTCACCGCCAAGCTCCACACGCTCGACGGTGAACGGGTGGAGCAGTTCACCATCATCGACGAAACGCGCGCCGGCAAGGTGACGAGCCGGCTGGAACAGGCTGCCGGCGGCGAGCTGCGGGTTGCCAAGGTGGAGAAGAAGCAGCGTCGGCGCAATCCTGCCGCCCCCTTCATCACCTCCACCCTGCAGCAGGAGGCATCCCGCAAGCTCGGCTTCGGCACCCAGCGAACCATGCGCGTTGCCCAGCAGCTCTACGAGGGCATCGACACCGGCAGCGGCGCCATCGGCCTGATCACCTACATGCGGACCGATTCGGTGAACCTCTCCACCGAAGCGGTGCAGAACATGCGCCAGGTCATCGGCGAGCGCTACGGCCGGGACAAGGTGCCGGAGCGGCCCCATCAATACCGTACCCGCGCCAAGAACGCCCAGGAGGCCCACGAGGCCATCCGGCCCACTGCGGCGGACCGCCTGCCCGAGCAGGTCAAACCCTATCTCAGCGAGGATCAGTACCGGCTCTACGACCTGATCTGGAAGCGCGCCATCGCCTCCCAGATGATCCATGCCACCATCAACACGGTAGCCGTGGATCTGGCCGTGGACGACCGGAACTGGTTCCGTGCATCCGGCTCTACCATCGCCGACCCGGGCTTTCTGGCGGTCTACGAGGAAGGCGTGGACGACAGCAAGGGCGAGGGCAAGGAGAAGGTGCTCCCGCCACTGGAGCAGGGCGAGACGCTCAGGCTCCAGCGGATCCGCCCCGAGCAGCACTTCACCGAGCCGCCGCCGCGCTACAGCGAGGCCAGCCTGGTCCGGGCCCTGGAGGAGCGGGGCATAGGCCGGCCCTCCACCTATGCGAGCATCATTTCCACGCTACAGCAGCGCAAGTACGCGACCCTGGATAACAAGCGCTTCCGGCCCACGGACACCGGCCGGGTGGTGGCCAAGTTCCTCAGCCAGCACTTCGACCGCTACGTCGACTACGACTTCACGGCGCGCATGGAGGACGACTTGGACGCCATCTCCCGGGGCGAGCGGGACTGGGTGCCGGTGCTGCGTGAGTTCTGGGACCCGTTCAAGGAACGGGTGGAGGAGAAGGCCAACGTCTCCCGCAGGGATGTGGTCCAGGACCGGGAACTGGGCACCGATCCCAAGAGCGGCCGCACGGTCTACGCCAAGCTGGGCCGCTACGGGCCGTTCGCCCAGATCGGCAACAAGGACGACGACGAGAAGCCGCGCTTCGCCGGCCTGCGCAACGGACAGAGCATCGAGACCATCACCCTCGAGGAGGCTCTGGCGCTGTTCAACCTGCCGCGGGACCTGGGCGAGACCCCCGAGGGTGAAGAGCTGCAGGTGAACATCGGCCGCTTTGGACCCTATGTCCGTTTCGGCAACAAGTTCGCCTCGCTCAAGAAGGACGACGACCCCTACACCATCACGCGGGAACGGGCGCTGGAGCTGGTCCGCGAGAAGAAAGAGCGGGACGCCAACCGGGTGATCCGCAGCTTCGACGGCTCCGACATCCAGGTGCTGCGTGGCCGCTTCGGCCCCTATGTCACCGACGGCAGCAAGAACGCCCGCATCCCCAAGGGCAAGGAGGCCTCGGAGCTGACCCTGGAAGAGTGCCAGGAGCTGATCGCGGCGGCGCCGGACAAGAAGGGCCGGGGCAAGAGCAAGGCCGCGGCCAAGGGCGGCAAGAGCAAGACCACGAACCGCCGCAGGACCGCCAGCACCTGATGGTGCCGTCCCGCTTCCGCCTGCGGCACGCCGCGCGGCTGCTCGCCGGCGGCGCTGTCGTGGCCTACCCCACCGAGGCCGTCTTCGGGCTGGGCTGCGACCCGCTCAGTGAACAGGCCGTCCGGCGCCTGCTGCACCTCAAGCGGCGGGATGTGCGCAAGGGGCTCATCCTCATCGCCGCCGACCGGGCCCAGCTGGAACCGTTCGTGAGGCTCGACGATCCGCTGCTGCTCGACCGCTTGGGCGCCACCTGGCCAGGGCCGGTCACTTGGCTGATGCCGACGCGTCCCGGTGTGCCGTCCTGGCTCACCGGCAGCCATGACACTCTCGCCGTCCGGGTGACCGCCCACCCCGTTGCCGCCGCGCTGTGCCGGGCCTACGGCGGAGCACTGGTATCCACCAGCGCCAACCGAAGCAGCCACCGTCCCGCGCGGACCGCGCTGGGGGCGCGGCTGATCTTCGGCCGCGCCCTGGACGACGTGCTGCCGGGCACCTGCGGCGGCCGGCTCCGGCCCACCGAGATCCGCGATGCGCGCAGCGGGGCCGTGCTGAGGGCAGGGTAGGCGGCCCGGCAACCGGTCGCGGCAATCCCGGCTTCGGCTGACCGGACGCTAGCACCCCAGCGCAACTTCTCGCGCAGTGCCGGACCCGCTCAATCGCGCCGGGGAGGGCGCTCCCACGGCGGCTTCACCCCGGCCTGGGGAGGAACCCGTCTGGCAGCACTCTCGCTGCGGCGATGGGGCTGATCAGACCGTCCCAGCCGACAGCCGAAACCGGCCAAGGAAAACGGCCATCGGCGCCCCCTGCGGCGGTGCCAATTCAGGGCTACTTCATCCCTCGACCGTCCCGGGTGCACTGGGCGTCGTCCTCTCGCCGTGGGGCGGCGGCCGCGACACCGGCGTGCTGTCGATGATGGGCCGTCAGCCGCCAGATCCATAGCGCCGCCACGTAACCGAGCACCGCCATGGGCCCGGCCACCAGCAGGCTGCCGAGCGCCGTGAAGCTGGCCTGCTTCACGGCGATGCCTTCCAGGCCGGTAAGGCTCAGCCCCGGATGGACGATGGGCTCGAACACGGCACGGCCCAGGACGTTGAACGCGAAATACAGCGGCGCCATGGTCAGCGGGTTGCTGACCCAGGACACCAGGAAGGCCGCCGGGAAGTTGCCGCGCACGAGCATGCACAGGGCAATCATGAGCAGCGTCTGCACGCCTACCGTTGGCGTGAGGCCGATGAACAGACCGATGGCGACGCCCCGTGCAATGACGTGGTCGTCCACACCCATGCAGCCGGTATAGTCGAGTATCCGGGCGATCAGCGGATGCCGCTCCAGCCAGCGATGTGTCCTGGTCCGCAGCTGATGGTAGCGGTTCCGCGTGAGCCGGCGCATGGGTTCGGGACCTCTTGGCGGAGACGCCGGTGACTATACCACTGCTGTACGCCGCAGGGTGACGGACGAGGCGGGCGGCGGCACCGACGGGCGGCCGACGAAACCGCTGGAAAGCCCCGGCCCGGACCGGGTAGCCTGAGCGGGTGACGGATCGATGGACCCCATGAAGAAGAAGCTCAGCCTGACCTGCGTAGCCCTGCTGTTTTCGGCCGCCGCCTCCGCCGACGACTTCGCCGCCTGCGTGCAGCAGCTGCGGCAGAAGGCGCTGGACGAGGGAATATCCCCGGCCGTGGTCCACAAGGCGCTCGACAGCGTGCACTTCAGCCAGCGGGTCGTCGAGTTGGATCGGCGCCAGCCCGAGTTCACCGAGACCTTCGGCCGCTACCTGCGCCGGCGGGTGACCGCGAGCCGGATCCAGCAAGGCAAGGACGTCCTGGCGGCCAACCGGACCGAGCTCAACCGGATCGCCGGCCACTACGGCGTTCCGGCTCACTACCTGGTGGCCTTCTGGGGCCTCGAGACCCACTTCGGCGCCCACGTAGGCAACATGCCGACCCTGGACTCACTCGCCACGCTGGCCTGCGATCAGCGCCGCAGCGGATACTTCACCGACCAGCTGATGGCGGCGCTCAACCTGGTGGATCGGGACGGCGTCACGACGGACCAGCTCAAGGGCTCCTGGGCGGGCGCGCTGGGCAACTTCCAGTTCATGCCGTCGGTCTATCTCCGCTACGCCGTGGACCGGGACGGCGATGGCCGCCCCGACCTGTGGAACAGCCTGCCGGACGCCGCCGCCTCGGCCGCCAATTATCTGCAGGCGCTGGGCTGGCACCGGGACGAGCGCTGGGGCCGTGAGGTTCGCCTGCCCAAAGGCTTCCCCTATCACGTGGCCGGCCTCGATCACTCGCGGCCGCTCACCGAGTGGCGGCGGCTGGGCGTCCGTCGCGCCGATGGCGGCCCCCTGCCCGACGCCGATATGCGCGCTTCTCTGCTAGTGCCGTCGGGCCACCAGGGACCGGCGTTCCTCGTTTACCACAACTTCCGCGTCATCATGGGCTGGAACCGATCCCAGTTCTATGCGCTCAGCGTCGGCCTGCTGGCAGACCGGCTCGCCGGCTGCGGCCCGCTGCGCCAGACGCCCCCCGAAGGCCGCCGCCTGACGCGCCAGCAGATTGAAGCCCTGCAGAAGCGGCTCAACGCCCGCGGCTTCGATGCCGGCCCGCCTGACGGTCTGCTGGGGCCGAAGACCCGGGGCGCTATCCGCGCCTACCAGCAGGCCAACCACCGGATCGCCGATGGCCATCCCGATGACGCCCTGTTTCGCGCCCTCGGCATAGGCCGGGGCGGCGTGTGACGGCTACAGGAAATGCAGGGCGATGGCGGCCGAACTCATTATCGCGCTCAAATGGTCAGTGGGCGCTCCAGAGCCGCGCGGGAATTGTTCAGCATTTCCTCGAGGAGAACCGACATGGCCGACGCGCTTACCGAAGACAGCATGATCGAGTGTCCGGTCCACGGCCTGCAGCCGCCGGCTGTCATCTGCCGGCATCTGGAGAAGGGCCGTGAGCTGGGCTACTGCCAGCCCGATCCGGACCCCGGGGACCCTCAGCCGTGGCTGCAGCATGCATGGTGCGCCGACTGCGACCGCGTTCTGGAGGAGGAAGGCGACTGGACCGAGCGCGCCGAAGCCTTCGCGCAGCCCTACTGCGTCTGCGAGAGCTGCCTCAAGGACATCCGGCGCCGGAATCGCCGGTAAAACCCGGGCGGGAGCCGGCTCGGGCCCCGTCCCGAGGTTCCCGCGCAACATCCGTACGAGCGGGAGTCACACTTACTGACACGGTTCATGATGATTGCGGCCGGCTTTCGACGGGCTGGAGCAGCATATCCACATCCGTCTGATCCCCGCGGTCGATCATATGGGCATGGTCTATGACCCGCGCGCCTTACCGGCGGTCACCGTCGGCGAGCCATTGAGACCCGGTCCTCAGGCGGCGCCCTTGTGTCACACTGAGGGCGCAGTCGGTTTTGGGGATGCCAATGTTCACCGTCGGAGCGAGGCGCATGCGCATCTACGCAGTTCGGATCTTCGTCAACGACTGGGAGACGGCCTGCCGGTTCTACGAGGAGCAGCTGGGTCTGCCGCTGCGCTTCTCCAGCATCGACATGGGCTGGGCGGAGTTCGATATCGGGGGCCCGAGCCTGGCCCTGGAGCGGGCCGCCGGCGGCAGCGCGGACCTGGTCGGGCGCTTCGTGGGCGTCTCGCTGATAGTGGACGACCTGGATGCGACCCACGACAGGCTAGTCCGGGCCGGCGTCCGGTTCACCGGCCCACCCGAGCGTCAGCCCTGGGGCGGCCGGCTGGCCCATTTCCAGGACCCCGAGGGCAACGTGCTGACGCTGTTGGAATACTGACGGGTGCGCGCAGGGCCGCGGCGGGTCTTCGGGTCCGACGGGAGCCGACGGGGCCTGAGGCCGGCAATCGCCAACCCGGCGGAAACCGCGCCCCATCGGCCGCAGCGCTCGGCTCGGAAAACGGCGGAAACGAACAGCGAAGCTGGCCCAGCCCCGCTCGGCACGCCGCAGGACGTCGCGGCCGACGAGGTTCGCGTGGAAAGCCGCCTCCCCGCCGATGCCGCCACCTGCCAACTGCTGCGGAGCCCCGGGGCGCGGCAGCCGGGAACAGCCGGCGCCGGCCGGCTGACACCTGCATCGCATTGCCGCGACCGCCAACGTATGGGCGCAGGGTGTGAATGACACCACATGACGAACCGGCCATCCCCGGTATGCTCAAATACACAATTCCAGGTACAGGTTCGGGCTAACGCATCCAGGGCAAGTTCAAGCTCAGCCAGAACCACCCCGAAGAAGACCAGCTGCGGGTAGCGGAGGCATTGCGTGGCCCGGGTGGCAAGGCGGCCGCTGTCGGCTCCCTGATGACCGACTTCCGCCAGCGGCATTGAGCGGGTGCGGGCCCATTTCGAGCGGGCGGAGCTTCTCTCAACCGACGGGAGTAACTTGAATGCGAAACGCGCTGCGACTTGAGCGGCTGAAGCACGTTTACGCCGCGGCCGCAGGCCATTACGACTTCGAGCATGCACTGCTGACCGCCCGCTCCGACCAGCGAGGCCGGCGACTGATCGTGGAGCATGCGGTCGAGGCCGGCGACAGGGTGCTGGACTGCGGGGCGGGGACCGGTTCCACGGCGATGCTCGCCGCCAGCAAGGCCGGCTCTGAAGGTCGGGTCACGCTGTTCGACGTGAGCGAGCAAATGCTCGCGGAAGCGAAGGCCAAGGGCGAGCGGGCCGGGCTGGTGGATCGGCTGGAGTTCCGGATCGGCGACATGGTCCGTCTGCCGTTCGAAGACGACAGCTTCGACGCCGTGTTGAGCAGCTACAGCATCTGCCCCCTGTACGACCCGGTGAAAGGCGCACTGGAGATGCTCCGTGTGCTCAAGCCCGGCGGCCTGCTCGGCGCGGCGCACTCCACCGAACCGGAGAACCGCCTGCTGCGTTGGGCGGCGGACGCTGTCGAGAGCGCCGTGTGGCACCTGCCCTCCGTCTCCCTCGGCTGCCGCGCGGTTTCGGTGCTCCCGGCCCTGGAAGCAGCCGGCGCCCGGCTCGTCTACCGGCGAACGATCGGTGTCCCCCTGTGGCCGTTCCTCGTTTTAGTCGTCGAAAAGCCCAGCGAGCGACCCTGAGACCCGGCGAGCGCGTTGGCCGGGCTGAAAAATCACTACCAAGAGCGGGAGCGGGAACAATGAGCTATCACGCAGGCTGGCAGGGGTCGCTGCCCCAGGGCTGCCGCGAAAGCGACCACCGCGTTGACAGCGCGGGGGCCAGCCTGTTCGTGCGGCAGTGGCTGCCGGCCGGCGAACCAACCGCGGTGGTGCAGTTGGTCCATGGCATGTGCGAGCACAGCGAGCGTTACCGGCACGTGGCCGGGGCCCTGGCGCAGCGGGGCTGGGCCGTGGTGGCCCACGATCACCGAGGTCACGGGTACACCGCCGCCGGTCCGGGAGAGCTCGGTTTCTTCGCGGAGCATGGCGGCTGGCGCCGGGTGCTCGACGACGTGTACGCCGTCGCCGAGCACGCCCGCGGCCTCTGTCCGGGCGGCCCTCACGCGCTGGTGGGACACAGCATGGGCTCATTCCTGGCCCAGCAGTATGCCATAGAGCGTGGCGCTGAGCTCGGGGCGCTGGTGCTCTCCGGCACGGACGCCCGTTCCGACGCCGGCCCGCGCGCCGGAAGCTGGCTGGCGGCGGCTATCGCGGCGCTGCGCGGCCCGCGGCACCGCAGCACCCTCGTCGACAGACTGACCACCGGCTCCTTTGCGCGTCGTTTCCCGGACCGGCGCAGCGAAGCGGAGTGGGTCAGCCGGGACTCGGCGGTCGTCGAAGCCTACGACCGCGATCCGCTGTGCGGCTTCACGCCGACCGTGACCATGTGGCGCGATATCCTGCAGGGCGTCTACTTCATTGGCCGGCCGGAGAATCGGCGCCGCGTGCCGGCCGGGCTCCCCGTGCAGCTGCTCGCCGGCGGCGAGGATCCGCTGAGCGACGGCGGCAAACGGGTACATGGGCTCGCCGACGCGTACCGCTCGGGCGGGCTTGGAGACGTGAGCGTGAACATCTATCCCGGCGCCCGCCACGAAGTCTTCAACGAAACCAACCGCCAGACGGTCTGCTTGGACATGGCGCGATGGCTCGAGGAACGCCTTGGGCCGGCCGTGCCGTCGGAAGCGGCACATTGATGGTCGCCCGGACAGCGGAGCTGATCCGGACGGGCCGCCTCGCCAGCGCGCTCCCCGGCGGGGCCATGCTGCTCGTGATCAGCGAGGAGAGCATCCTGCGGACTCACCGCCGCGCGTGCGAGGCTCACGCCACATTCGCGTTGCTCGGCGGGTTCATGGTCATGATGTTCCTGGATGCCACACTGGGATAGGAACCTGGGCAATTCGGGAATGTCGAAATTATGATTTGGTCATATCGAATTTTACTTTGCGTGCGTTGACCCCATACTCGTACCCAAAGACTGGGCAGATACGGAATCCAGGTGGAGAACCATGGCAAGCTCTTATGAAACCCTAAGCCACCGCCGCGAGCAGGCGCTCAGCGTCAACAAGGTGGTGCGCAACACCTACGCGCTGCTGTCGATGACGCTGCTGTTCAGCGCATTCACGGCCAGCGTTGCGGCAACGCTGAACCTGCCCTATCCGGGCATCATCCTGACTCTGGTGGGCTATTTCGGCCTGCTGTTCGCCACCCAGAAGACCGCCAACAGCGGCTGGGGGCTGTTCTTCGTCTTCGCCCTCACCGGCTTCATGGGCTATACCCTGGGGCCGATCATCAACGCCTACCTGAGTCTGGCCAACGGCGCCGAGATCGTGACCATGGCCTTCGGCGGCACAGCGGCCATCTTCCTCGGCCTGTCGGCCTATGCGCTGGTGAGCCGACGAGATTTCAGCTTCCTGGGCGGATTCCTGATGGTGGGCATCCTGGTCGGCTTCCTGGCCAGCCTGGGCGCCGTCTTCTTCCATCTGCCGGCGCTGTCCCTGGCCGTCTCCGCCATGTTCGTGCTGCTCATGTCGGGCCTGATCCTGTTCGAGACCAGCAACATCGTCCATGGCGGCGAGACCAACTACATCCTGGCCACCGTCACCCTGTACGTGGCTCTGTTCAACCTGTTCCTGGCGCTGCTTCAGTTGCTGGGCTTCGCTCTCGGCGACGACTGAACCGCCTCTCGCAGCTAGACTCACGGGGCGCCAAACCTGGCGCCCCGTGCCCGTGTTGATCCGCGCCTCATCCCTTCCCCGACGCCGGCTGGAAACGTCGCGCGACGCGCTATTGCAGCGCAGCATCCTGAGTTGATCCCGGTCAAGACAGCCCCTCCCGCTGAGGTATTAACCTTTCGCATGATATCCGTTCATCGGATGCCCGGAGCCGTCGGCCGCCAGTGCCGGCCAATGCCATCCCCAGGACACTCCGGGTCCGGCCAGGAGTGAGGCCATGTCCCAGAACCGCCGAAAGCAAGCCCCAGTCAGCCAGATTCAGCCCTCGAAGCCGGTTGAATCGAACCTGCCGCCGCGCCCACGGGCCCCGACGCCGACGGCCACGGGGCCGCGTCGGCGTTCCCGCCGCCGAGCGGCCGGGGGCGCCGCCGTGCAAGACGGCGACGACCTCTTCACCCTGACCAACCGGAGCATTCACGCAGCCCTCGGAACACTGACCGGCGGCGTGTCGCCCGCCTCGCTGGTCCAGGCCGTGACCGACTGGGGCGGACATCTCGCCATGTCGCCGGGCAAGCAGGCCGAGCTGGTGACGAAGATGGGCCGCAAGACGGCCCGGCTGGCCGCCTACCTGCCGAGCGCGACGCGCGGCTGCGACTGCCCACGCTGCATTGAGCCCCTGCCCCACGACGACCGTTTCAATGAACCGGAGTGGATGGACTGGCCCTACAACGTCATCCACCAGTCGTTCCTGCTTGGCCAGCAGTGGTGGCACAACGCCACCACTGGCGTCGACGGAGTCTCCCCCCACCACGAGGACATCGTGAATTTCATGTCCCGACAGATGCTGGACGTGTTCTCGCCCGGCAATTATCCGCTGACCAACCCAAAGGTGGCCCGGCGCACCCTGGAGACCGGTGGCCGGAACTTCATTGACGGGACTTTTCACCTGGCCGAGGACCTGCGTCGCCTGGCGCAGGGCAAACCGCCTGCGGGTGCCGAGCAGTTCCGTCCGGGCGAGACCGTGGCCGTCACCCCCGGTCAGGTTATCTACCGCAACCGCCTGATCGAGGTCATCCAGTACAGTCCCGCGACCGACCGGGTGCAGGCGGAGCCGGTGCTCATCGTGCCCGCCTGGATCATGAAGCACTACATCCTGGATCTGTCGCCGGAGAACTCGCTGGTGCGCTGGCTGGTGAGCCAGGGTCATACCGTATTCATTATCTCCTGGAAGAATCCGGACGCGGAAGACCGCGATCTGGGCATGGATGACTACCTGCAGCTCGGCGTGATGTCGGCCCTGGACGCCGTGAACGCGGTGGTGCCGCAACGCAAGATCCAGGCGGTGGGTTACTGCCTGGGCGGCACGCTGCTGTCCATCGCCGCGGCCGCCATGGGCCGCGACGGTGACGACCGCCTGGCCAGCGTCACCCTGTTCGCCACGGAAACCGACTTCGAGGAACCGGGAGAGCTGGGGCTGTTTATCGACGACAGCCAAGTGAGCTTCCTCGAGGACCTGATGTGGAAGCAGGGCTATCTCGACAAGTGGCAGATGCGCAGCACCTTCATGTTCCTGCGCTCCAATGACCTCATCTGGTCGGCCTCGGTGAATGCCTATCTGCTGGGCGAGACACTGCCCATGAGCGACCTCATGGCCTGGAGCACGGACGCCACCCGGATGCCCTACCAGATGCACTCCCAGTACCTGCGGCGGATGTACCTGGACAACGCCCTCGCCGAGGGCAACTTCTACGTGGGCGAGCACCCCGTGGCGCTCAGCGACGTCCGGGTCCCCATGTTCGTGGTCGGGACCCACACCGACCACATTGCCCCTTGGCGCTCGGTCTACAAGATCCACCTGCTGGCGGGGGGCGACGTGACGTTCACCCTCACCAGCGGCGGACACAATGCCGGCGTCGTGAGTGAACCCGGCCACCCCCATCGGGTCTATCAGATCGCGGACAAGTCCGCCGATGCCCTGTACGTGGATCCCGACACCTGGGCCGCCTCGGTTCCGGAACGCCAGGGCTCCTGGTGGCCGGAGTGGCAGAGGTGGCTGGTGGAACACTCCAGCGGCGAGACCGAACTCCCGGCCATGGGTGCACCGAAGTCCGGTTACCGTCCGCTGATGGCTGCGCCCGGGACCTACGTCCTGCAGCCGTGAAGACTGAAAGGAGCTCCCCGATGGCTGTGCAGGCGAAGGCGTCGGAACCGGAGCAATCCGATGCCGCACAGGAGGCTGATCTCGAAAACGGCCTCACCACACAGCAAGCCCAAGCGCGGCTGGCGCAGTATGGGGAGAACAGCCTGACGACGGAGGAGGAGAGCCTGCTGCACAAGCTGCTCTCCTATTTCTGGGGCCCGATCCCGTGGATGATCGAGGCAGCCGCAATCCTGTCCGCTGTGGTGGAACACTGGGCCGACCTGGCCGTCATCACGGCCATGCTGCTGATCAACGCGGGAGTCGGCTTCTGGCAGGAGTACAAGGCCGACTCGGCCATCGAGCAGCTCAAGCAGCGCCTGGCGCTCAAGGCCCGCGTGCTCAGGGACGGGCAGTGGCAGACTGTGGCGGCCAAGACGCTCGTACCGGGCGACGTGGTCTCGATACGCATGGGTGACGTCATCCCCGCGGATATGCGCCTGGCCGCGGGCCGCTACCTCAGCGCCGACGAGTCCGCGCTGACCGGCGAGTCCCTGCCGGTGGACAAGGAAGCCGGCGCGACCGCTTACTCCGGCTCCTACGTCAAGCAGGGCGAGATGACCGCCGTGGTCACCGCCACGGGCATGCACACTTACTTCGGCCGCACTGCCCAGCTGGTGGAGGGCGCCCAGGGCCAGTCCCATTTCCAGCGCGCGGTGCTGCGCATCGGTAACTTCCTGATCTTCAGCACCCTGGGTCTGGTGTCCCTGATTATCGTGGTCTCCCTGTTCCGCCACGACCCGGTCCTGGAAACCATCCGTTTCGCCCTCATCCTGACGGTGGCGGCGATACCCGTCGCCCTGCCGGCAGTGCTGTCGGTGACCATGGCCATCGGCGCCGAGCGCCTGGCGCGCATGAAGGCCATCGTCTCGCGGCTGGTGTCCATCGAGGAGATGGCCGGGGTGGACGTGCTGTGCGCCGACAAGACCGGCACCCTCACCCAGAACCAGCTCACCGTGGGTGAGCTCGCTCCGTTCGGCGACGCCGACGAAGAGACACTGCTCACCGCCGCCGCCCTGGCCTCGCGCCGCGACGAGCCCGACGCCATCGACAGCGCCGTCCTCGGCGCTGTGCCGGACGAAGTGGATCTCGATCGTTACTCCATCAACGACTTCACGCCCTTCGACCCGGTCAGCAAGCGCAGCGAGACGACGGTGTCCGCCAAGGGGGAGAGCTGGCGCTTCACCAAGGGCGCGCCCCAGGTGGTGCTCGCGCTGTGCGAGCCCGACGATGACCTCTCGGAACGGGTCAGCGAGCAGACCGACCGCTTCGCCGCTGACGGCTACCGCACCCTGGGCGTCGCCCGGCGCGATGGCGATGGCGGCTGGCAGTTCCTGGGGCTGATACCGCTGTTCGATCCGCCCCGGGAAGACTCCGCGGAGGTCCTCGGGGAGATCGCCGACATGGGCGTGAGCACCCGCATGCTGACCGGCGACCACTTGGCCATCGCCAAGCAGATCGCCAAACGCCTGGGAATGGGCACCAACATCCTGTCTGCCGAGAAAGCCTTCGAAGGGGAGAGTTCGCCGTCCGCCCGACAGATCGAGCGCCAGGACGGGTTCGCCCAGGTGTTCCCGGAGCACAAGTACGCCATCGTCAAGGCGCTCCAGGCCGAGGATCACATCGTGGGCATGACCGGGGACGGGGTGAACGACGCCCCGGCGCTGCGCAAGGCCGACGTGGGCATTGCCGTCAGCGGCGCCACCGACGCCGCCCGGGCCGCCGCGGACCTGGTGCTCACCGAGGCGGGCCTGTCGGTCATCGCCACGGCCATCTCCGAGGCGCGCCGCATCTTCCGCCGCATGAACAGCTACGCGGTATTCCGCATCGCCGAGACCATCCGGGTGCTGGTGTTTCTGACCCTGAGTATCCTGATTTTCGAGATCTACCCCGTGACGGCGATCATGATCGTGCTGCTGGCACTGCTCAACGACGTGCCCATCATGATGATTGCCTACGACAACGCTCCGGTCGCCGGCCGCCCCCAGCGCTGGGACATGAAGCTCACCCTATGGGAAGCCTCGATGATCGGCACCCTGGGTGTGCTCGCCACATTCCTCCTCTACTGGATCGCCCGCGACTACTTGACCCTGGACACGAGTCAGCTCCAAACCCTGATCTTCCTGAAGCTGCTGGTGGCCGGTCACATGACCCTCTACATCACCCGAACCGACGGCGCGTTCTGGCGCAGGCCGTGGCCGAGCTGGAAGCTCCTGGTCACCCTGGAGGCCACCCAGATCATCGGCACGCTGGCCGCCGTCTACGGCTGGTTCATCACCGGCATCGGCTGGCCGCTCGCCCTGCTGGTCTGGGGCTACTCGCTGGTGGAATTCCTTATCAACGACGCCGGCAAGGTCATTCTGATCAAGCTGATGCGCTACGGCGCGCGCTACCAGGCGCGCCACCTCGGCCGCTTCGAATCGACCATGCACAGTCATTGACCGCGGCGGGACGCACGCGAGGAGTCATTGCCATGACCGAATCCACTGCCGACTCCCAGAGCGTCCAGAATGACTTCCTGGAGAGCCACATCTTCGACGAGCTGACGGTCGGCCAGTCGGCCACCCTGGTTCGTCAGCTTACCGAGCGCGACATCGAGGCCTTCGCCGCCATCTCCGGCGACGTCAACCCGCTGCTGGTCGACAGGCGTTTCGCCCAGGCGCACGAGTTCCACCACCTGATCGCCCACGGCATGTGGGCCGGTGCGCTCATCTCCAATGTGCTGGGCACACAGTTGCCGGGACCGGGCACGGTATACGTGCATCAGGACCTCGACTTCAAACGCCCCATCGGGCTCGGCGACACCGTCACGGTGACCGTCAGCGTGGAAGAGAAACAAACCGAAACGGGCCGCGTGGTGTTGGCCTGCCGCTGCGCCGACCAGAACGGTGAAATCGCCGTCAGTGGCCGCGCCGTGGTGCTGCCGCCCCGGGAGAAGCTGCGCCAACGGCGCACGGAGCTGCCCGAGCTGACCCTGCGCGACCGCGGCGACCGGCTGCGGCGGATTATCGAGCGAGCCGCCGCCCTGGAGCCCCTCGCCATGGCCGTGGTGCATCCGGTGGACGACGCCTCGCTGCTGGGCACCGTGCGCGCCGCCGAGGCAGGCCTCATCGCGCCCGTCCTGGTCGGGCCGGAAGAGCGCATCCGCGCCGCGGCGGAACGGGCCAGCGTCGACATCAGCGCCTACCGCATCGTCGCTGCGGCCCACAGCCACGAGGCCGCGCAGAAGGCGGTGGCCTTGATCCGCGCCGGGGAGGCCAACGCCCTGATGAAGGGCAAGCTGCACACAGACGAGCTGATGCACGCCGTGCTGGACCACGACGCGGGCCTGCGCACGGAGCGCCGCCTGAGCCACGTCTTCGTCATGGACATCCCGGACTACTCGCGTCCGCTGCTGATCACCGATGCCGCCGTCAATATCTCGCCCACGCTGGAGGAGAAGGTCGACATCCTCCAGAACGCCATCGACCTGGCCCATGCCCTGGACATCGAGGAGCCCAAGGCGGCCATCCTGTGCGCGGTGGAGACCGTGGACGCGAGTATGCGCTGCACGGTGGAGGCCAGCGCCCTGTGCAAGATGGCGGACCGCGGCCAGATCCATGGCGCGCTGGTGGACGGACCGCTGGCCTTCGATAACGCCGTCAGCGAGAACGCCGCCCGGACCAAGGGGATCCAGTCCGCGGTGGCGGGCAAGGCGGACATCCTGCTGACGCCGGACCTGGAAGCCGGCAACATGCTGGCCAAGCAGCTGGAGTACCTGTCCAGCGCCAGCGCGGCCGGGGTGGTGCTGGGCGCCCGGGTACCCATAGCGCTCACCAGCCGCGCCGACGACGAGCTCTGCCGCATGGCCTCCTGCGCGGTGGCCACCCTCATGCAAGCCGCCCAGCGCAGCGGGGACGGCCGTGGCTGACGTCATCCTGGTGCTCAACGCCGGCTCCTCCAGCCTCAAGTTCGCGCTGTTCGACGCGGGCACGCTGCGGCCGGAGATCATCAAGGGCGAAGTGGCCAACCTCGGCGCCGACGTCCGCTTCCGGGCCACCGACGCGGACGGGGAGGCGATCGCAGGACCGAGCGGCGAGGCGCTCTCGGGCAGCCGGGAGCAGGTGCTAGAGCGCATCGTGGACTGGCTGGACGACCAGGTCGGCGGCAGCCGCACACTCGCCGGCGTGGGTCACCGGGTCGTGCACGGCGGCACCGACTACGACGCGCCAGCGGTCATCGACCGGCAGGTGCTGGAAGACCTGACCGGGCTGGAGACGCTGGCGCCCCTGCACCAGCCGTACAACCTGGAGCCGGTGCGTCATCTCCGCCGGGCGCGGCCTGAGCTGACCCAGGTGGCCTGCTTCGACACCGCCTTCCACCGCAGCCAGCCGCCGGTGGCCCAGTGGTTCGCCCTGCCGCGGCACTACCGGGACGAAGGCGTGCTGCGCTACGGCTTCCACGGCCTGTCCTACGAGTATATCGCCCGGGTGCTGCCCGAGTACGACCAGGCGGCCGCCGCCGGCCGGACCATCGTGGCTCACCTGGGGCACGGCGCCAGCCTCTGCGCCCTGGAAGGGGGCCGGAGCATCGCCACGACCATGGGCTTCACCGCCCTGGACGGCCTGCCCATGGGCCGGCGCTGCGGAGCGCTGGATCCGGGCGTGGTCATCCACCTGATACGCGAGCAGGGCCTTTCGGCCGACGCCGTCGAAGACCTGCTGTATCGGCAAAGCGGCCTGCTGGGGGTATCGGGGATCAGCGACGACATGCACGCCCTGCTGGACAGCGACGACCCCGCCGCCGGCGAGGCCGTGGACCTGTTCTGCTACCGGACCGTCCGGAGCGTCGGCTCGCTCGCCGCCGCCCTTGGCGGCCTGGACGCACTGGTATTCACCGCCGGCATCGGCGAGCACGCGCCCGCGGTGCGGGAGCGGGTCTGCGCGGCGCTGTCCTGGCTCGATCTGCGGCTGGATCAGGCGGCCAATGACGCTGGAAAGCAGCGCATCAGCACCGCCGAGAGCCAGGTCGCTGCGTGGGTGATCCCCACGGACGAGGAACGCATGATCGCCGAACACACCCTGGCGCTGCTGCGCGGCGCCTGACACCGACAGAGGCCGCCCATGAGCCGGCGGCGCCATTCATTCGATCAGGGGAGGTACACCCATGGAGATCAAAGGAAAGACCATCATCGTCACCGGTGCCGGCCGCGGCCTGGGGCAGAAGACCGCGGAAATGATCGCCGCCAAGGGCGGCCGACTGGCCCTGGCCGGTCTCAGCGAGGAAGGACTGGAGGAGACCGCCCGCCTGTGCAGGGACGCGGGCGGAGAGGCCCGCGTCTACCAGCTGGACGTCTCCGACGAGCAGGCCGTGGAGCGGGTATTCGCCCGTGTGGTGGAGAACTTCGGCGCCCTGGACGGCGTGGTGAACAACGCCGGCATCACCAAGGACGGGCTGCTGGTAAAGGGCAAGGACGGCCGGGTGGAGAAAAAGATGAGCCTGGACGACTGGAACGCCGTGCTCCAGGTCGACCTGCGCGGGGTCTTTCTCTGTGGCCGCGAAGCCGCCACGCGCATGATCGAGCTGGGCGGCGGCGGGGCCATCGTCAACATCTCCAGCATCTCCCGCGCGGGCAACTTCGGCCAGACCAACTATTCGGCAGCCAAGGCGGGCGTCGCCGCCATGACGGTGACCTGGGCCAAAGAGCTCAGCCGCCACGGCATTCGAGCCGCGGCCATCGCCCCGGGCTTCTGCAATACCCGCATGGTGGCCAAGATGCCCGACAAGGCGCTCGACCAGATCAAGGCTCAGGTCCCGCTCGGCCGGCTGGCGGAGCCCGCGGAGATCGGCCACTCGGTCGTCTACGTGCTGGAGAACGATTACTTCAACGGCCGCGTGCTGGAGGTGGACGGCGGGCTGAGGCTCTGAGGTGCTCCGGTCAGGGCGAGTTGAAGGGCCTGGTGCCGGGCAGCATGCCCGTGCCTCTGACTATTCGACAACCCACAGAGCGAAGCCGCTGCCTTCCTTCACCAGCGCGTCGCCCGTGTGGTGGTACAAGGCACCTCGTATGCCGGGCACGTGCTCGTCGGCCACGACGATCGTGTGGCAATCCCGCTCCCGTGCCACTCGCCGGAGCGCGTCCGCCAGGCTCTCGCCGGGGAATACGTCGCGGTCGACCACGAAGCTGACCGCGTCCGGCGCGACGCCGCACTCGGTCAGCTCTTTCCGGAGGCTGTCCAGGGTGGACAGGAACCCCGATTCCAACCCATCGACCCAGTCAGCGATCCGCTCGGTGAGCTCGCGGCCCAACTCCGTCTCCCGCCGCGGGTCCTCGGCACCCCCGTGCTCTCGCAGCACCGGCGGGAGGGCCGGCAGCCGGTGATACAGCAGCACCGTGACATCCCCGCGCCCCGCGACCATCTGCCCGACGTACCGGACCGAACGCCGCGCGGCGTCGCTGTCATCGACCGCCAGCAGTATCCGTTCGTTCGTCCCCATGCCCATTGCCCTCCAGCCGCTCCCGCTTTCGGCCCTCGCCGCGCCGGCCGGCGAAGGCCGGTCGTTCTCCGGTCAGGGAAACACCGAATAATTCCCGCGAGCCTCTGCGCTCCAGAGCGGTGCTCTGGCAGGGCGGCGTTCGCCTTGAATGGCTGTAGCCCTTTACAAGAACGCCAACGCAGTCCAGGGCGCCGCTCCAGTGCGCCCTTCGGCCAGAGGCTCGCGCGAATTTTCAGTGTTTCCCTAACATAGCAACGTGTTCTCCGGCGACTTTTGACGGGAGTCAAGAGCCGGCGAAAGGGCGGTGCTATAAAGCCGCATGGGGCCGGCGCCCCGCCCGGTGCCGGGCCGTGGGCCCGCCGTATGCACGCCGCGATGCCCGTCAAGCTACTGGAGCGCAGATTGAGCAGTCCCGACGAACGCCCGATACACACCGACGACCGAGCGCCTCCGCCCGAGGAGCCGGATCTGGCCCAAGGCCTGAGCACGGCCGAGGCCGAACGGCGCCTGGGCCGGTGCGGCGAGAATACCCTGGAGGAGGAACAGCGCAGCGTGGTCGGCAAGCTGCTCTCGTATTTCTGGGGCCCCATTCCGTGGATGATCGAGGCCGCGGCGATCCTCTCTGCGGTGGTCGAGCACTGGGCGGACCTGGGCGTGATCCTCACCATGCTGCTGCTCAACGCCGGCGTGGGCTTCTGGCAGGAGCACAAGGCGGACACCGCCATCGAGAAGCTCAAGCAGCGCCTGGCCCTGAAAGCCCGGGTGCTGCGCGACGGTCGCTGGCAGCCTCTACCCGCCCGGCTGCTGGTGCCGGGCGACGTCGTCGCGGTGCGCATGGGCGACGTCATCCCGGCCGACCTGCACCTGGCGCAGGGCCGCTACCTGAGCGTGGACGAGTCCGCGCTGACCGGTGAGTCCCTGCCGGTGGACAAACAGCTCGGCGACACCGCCTATTCCGGGTCGTCGGCCAAACAGGGCGAGATGACCGGCGTGGTGACGGCCACCGGCATGGAGACCTTCTTCGGCCATACGGCCCGGCTGGTGCAGAAGGCCCGGACCCGCTCCCATTTCCAGCGGGCGGTGCTGCGCATCGGCAATTTCCTGATTTTCGGGACGCTTGCCCTGGTATCTCTGATCGTGGTGGTCTCCCTGTTCCGGCACGACCCGGTGCTGGAGACCATCCGCTTCGCGCTGATCCTCACCGTCGCCGCCATCCCCGTGGCACTGCCGGCGGTACTGTCCGTAACCATGGCCATCGGCGCCGAGCAGCTCGCGCGCATGAAAGCCATCGTCTCGCGGCTGGTCTCCATCGAGGAGATGGCGGGTATGGACGTGCTCTGCGCCGACAAGACCGGCACCCTGACCCAGAACCAGCTCACGGTGGGACGGGTAGCCGCGTTCGGCGACGCCGACGCGCAGGGCGTGCTGTTGGCGGCAGCGCTGGCCTCTCACCGCGACGAGCCGGACGCCATCGATGCGGCTGTGCTCGGCGCGCTGGCGGAACCGCGCGCGCTGGACGGCTATCGGATCGACGACTTCACGCCGTTCGACCCGGTCAGCAAACGCAGCGAGGTCCTGGCGAGCGGCGACGGGGAACAGTGGTATTTCACCAAGGGTGCGCCCCAAGTGGTGCTGGGCCTGTGCGCGGCCGACCCGGCACTCTCCGAAGCGGTGAACGCGCACACCGACGATTTCGCCGCTGAGGGATTCCGGACGCTGGGCGTGGCCCGGCGGCGGGACGACGGGCCCTGGCAGTTCCTGGGACTGATCCCGCTCTTCGACCCGCCCCGGGAGGATTCCCGCGAAACCATCGACCGGATCCGCGCCATGGGCGTGAGCATGTGCATGCTGACCGGCGATCATCTGGCCATCGCCCGTCAGATCGCCACTCGTCTGGGGCTGGGCCCGCGCATCATCTCCGCCGAGCAGGCGTTCGCGGACGGGCGCACCCCCAGCGGCGAGGAGATCGAGGGCAGCAACAGCTTCGCCCAGGTGTTCCCGGAGCACAAGTACGCCATCGTCGAGGCGCTCCAGGCCGAGGACCACATCGTGGGCATGACCGGCGACGGGGTGAACGACGCCCCGGCGCTGCGCAAGGCCGACGTGGGCATCGCCGTCAGTGGCGCCACCGAATGCCGCCCGGGCGGCGGCGGATCTGGTGCTGACCGAGCCGGGCTTGTCGGTGATCTCGGTGGCAGTGGAAGAGGCGCGCAGGATCTTCCGGCGCATGAACAGCTACGCCGTGTTCCGCATTGCCGAAACCATCCGCGTGCTGCTGTTCCTGACCCTCAGCATCCTGGTGTTCGAGTTCTACCCCGTCACGGCGGTGATGGTGGTGCTGCTGGCGCTGCTCAACGACGTGCCCATCATGATGATCGCCTACGACAACGCTCCGGTCGCCGGCGAGCCCAGACGCTGGGACATGAGGCGCACGCTGTGGGAGGCGGCGCTGCTCGGCGGTCTGGGCGTGCTCGCCACATTCCTGCTCTACTGGCTCGCCCGCAATTACCTCGCCCTGCCCACCCCGGAAGTCCAGACCCTGATCTTCCTCAAGCTGCTGGTGGCGGGCCACATGACCCTCTACATCACCCGGGCCGACGGCGTCTTCTGGCAGCGGCCCTGGCCGAACTGGCGGCTGTTCGTCACTGTCGAAGCGACACAGATCGTCGGTACCCTGGCCGCCGTCTACGGCTGGTTCATCTCGGGTATCGGCTGGCCGCTGGCCCTGATGGTCTGGGGCTTCTCGCTGCTGTCCTTCCTGGTCAACGCCACCGCCAAGGTGGCCCTGGTCAAGCTGATGAGCCACCGAGCGCATCATCAGAGCCGGCATCTCGATCGCATGGAATCGACAATGCACAGCCACTGAGGCCCGTGCTCGTCACCACTTCGGCACGCTCCATGGCCTGGTCAACAACGCCGGCATCAGCCGCGCCGGCAACTTCGGCCAGAGCAACTATTCCGCCGCCAAGGCCGGCGTCGCCAGCATGACCGTGGGCTGGGCCAAGGAGCTTGCCGCCCAGGGCATCCGGGTCGGCGCGGTCGCGCCGGGCGGGGGCCGTCGCGGCGAGGTCGCCGCTCCCACATAGCTCCATCAACCACCAACGTTCGGGTAAGCGTTGTGGGAGCGGCGTCCCCGCCGCGAGTCCCTGTCCGCCGGAGACCTCCGGCCCGCTCGCCGTTCGAGGCCGTTTTGGTGCCACCATGCTTGAATCGACCTCCACCCGGGACTTGCACCTGAGCGCCTCGCGGCGCTCAGGCAGGCGAAGGCCGATGAAGCAGGATTGCCCGCTGCGCCCTCCCTTCCCAACCGCACCGCTGCGCATTAGGGTAAGACGTCAAACTGACATCCACTTGGACCGCATAGCGTGAACCCGACGGCAGTCCGCGACTACCTGCTCGACCTCCAGAACCGCATCTGCGACGCGCTGCAGACGCGGGAGCCCGATGCCCGGTTCCAGCAGGACGACTGGTCCCGTGAAGCCGGCGGAGGGGGCCGAACCCGCGTGCTCTATCATGGATCCGTGTTCGAGCAGGCGGGCGTGAACTTCTCCCACGTCCACGGCGACGCGCTGCCGGCGGCGGCCAGCGACCGGCGGCCGGAGCTGGCTGGCCGCTCCTTCCAGGCCATGGGGGTATCCCTGGTCATCCATCCGCGCAACCCCTACGTGCCCACCTCCCATGCCAACGTGCGCTTCCTGCTGGCGGAGCGGGAGGGTGCCGAGCCCGTGTGGTGGTTCGGCGGCGGTTTCGATCTGACCCCCTACTACGGCTTCGAGGAGGACGCGGTGCAGTGGCACCGAACGGCGCGGGCGGCCGTCGAGCCGTTCGGCGAGGATCTGTACCCGCGCTTCAAGCGCTGGTGCGACGAATACTTCTACCTGCCCCACCGGGAGGAGTGCCGCGGCGTCGGCGGGCTGTTCTTCGACGACTTCAACGAAGGCGGCTTCGACCACGCCTTCGGGCTCATGAAGTCCGTGGGCGATCACTATCTCAAGGCCTATCTGCCCATCGTGGAACGCCGCAAGGACATCCACTACGGCGAGCGCCAGCGGGAGTTCCAGCTCTACCGCCGCGGACGCTACGTGGAGTTCAACCTGCTATTCGACCGCGGCACCCGATTCGGCATCGACTCCGGCGGCCGCACCGAGTCCATCCTGATGTCCCTGCCGCCGCTTGTGCGCTGGGAATACGGCTTCCGTCCCGAGCCCGGCTCCCCTGAGTCCGAGCTGGCCGAGACCTTTCTGGTGCCGCGGGACTGGGCCTGACCCCGCTTCCCGGGCACCAAACCCGGGGGGCGTTTCCTGCTCCGGTGGCGACCCGTCTTTGGCCGGCGCGCTAGTCATTCGCAACGCGCCGACTAAGCTTGGGGAAACACTGAAGTATTCCCCTAGGAGGCGAGACCGGCATGCCGGCGGCATCCCTGGGAATCGACACGGGGCGGCCCAATATCCACGCATGGCGACGACGATCCTCCGGCTGCGCTCGGCGCCGTGAAGGTGACGGCGAAGCGGTCAAAATCCACGATCCGGTTTGAAACGTTGGATTTTTTCGCATTATGATAACGCGCAAGAACAAAAGTCCTCCATCGAACAGCGACAACGTCAAGCCCCCACGGGTCCCGCCGGGATGACCCGGCCGCCGTGCCCAGAAGGCGCGGGGCGGAGAGGGCCAACCCGCCCTCGCCAGGTCGCGTACCCGGTTCCCGTGGACAACCCAGAGGTGAGCCATGGCTGCGAAAGTCAAACCGACGCCCGTCGAGGGTGATGTCGATCCCACCGAAACCCAGGAGTGGCTGGAGGCCCTGGAAGCAGTCATCGAGTACGAGGGGCCGGACCGCGCGCACTTCCTGCTGGAGGCGCTGGCGGACAAGGCCCGCCGCCGCGGCTCCGACGCGCCCTTCAAGGCGACCACCGCCTACCAGAACACGATACCCCCGCACCTGGAAGCCCAATCCCCCGGCGACCCGGCGCTCGAGTGGCGGCTGCGTTCGTTCATGCGCTGGAATGCCATGGCGATGGTGGTGCAGGCCAACAAAGAGCGCGAGGGCATCGGCGGCCACATCGCCAGCTACGCCTCCAGCGCCACGCTCTACGAAGTGGGATTCAATCACTTCTGGCACGCGCCCAGTGATAACCACGGCGGCGATCTGGTGTTCTTCCAGGGCCACTCCGCTCCCGGCATGTATGCCCGGGCGTTTCTGGAGGGACGGCTCACCGAGGAGCAGCTTCACAACTTCCGCGCCGACTGCCACCCGAGTGGCATCAGCTCCTACCCGCATCCCTGGCTGATGCCCAATTTCTGGCAGCTGCCCACGGTGTCCATGGGGCTGGGACCCATCATGGGCATTTACCAGGCGCGGTTCCTGAAGTACCTGCACAACCGGGGTCTAGCCGACACCAGCAAGCGAAAGGTGTGGGTGTTCTGCGGCGACGGCGAGATGGACGAGCCCGAATCGCTGGGCGCCATCGGCCTGGCGGCCCGCGAGCAGCTGGACAACCTGATCTTCGTGGTCAACTGCAACCTGCAGCGACTGGACGGGCCGGTGCGCGGCAACGGCAAGATCATCCAGGAGCTGGAGGGCGAGTTCCGCGGCGCCGGCTGGAACGTGCTCAAGGTCATCTGGGGCACCTACTGGGACCCCCTGCTGGCCAAGGACTACCACGGCCTGCTGCGCAAGCGCATGGAGGAGTGCGTCGACGGCGAATACCAGAACTTCAAGGCCAAGGGCGGCGCTTACACCCGCGAGCACTTCTTTGGCAAGTATCCCGAGCTCAAGGAGATGGTCGCCCACATGTCCGACGAGGACGTCTGGCGGCTGAACCGGGGCGGGCACGATCCCCACAAGATCTACGCCGCCTATCACGCGGCAGTGAACCATACCGGCCAGCCCACCGTGATCCTCGCCAAGACCGTCAAGGGCTACGGCATGGGCGAGGCCGGCGAAGGCCAGAACATCACCCATCAGCAGAAGAAGATGGGCGAGGAGGCCCTCAAGCAGTTCCGCGACCGCTTCCAGATTCCGATCTCCGACGATGGCATCGCCAAGGCGCCATTCTATAAGCCGCCGGAGGACTCTCCGGAGATGAAGTACCTCCATGACCGGCGCAAGGCCCTCGGCGGCTACATTCCGGTCCGCCAGGAGCAGGCGCCGTCGCTGGCGGTACCCGACCTGGACGCCTTCGAGGTGCTGCTGCGCGACAGCGGCGACCGCGAGATGTCCACCACCATGGCCTTCGTCCGGGCTTTGGCGATCCTGCAGCGGGATAAGACCATCGGCCCGCATCTGGTGCCGATCGTCCCCGATGAGGCGCGGACCTTCGGCATGGAGGGGCTGTTCCGGCAGATGGGCATCTATTCGCCCAAGGGCCAGCTCTACGAGCCCCAGGACAGGGACCAGCTCATGTATTACAAGGAGGACCAGAAGGGGCAAATCCTGCAGGAGGGCATCAACGAGGCGGGCTGCATGTCCTCGTGGATGGCCGCGGCCACCGCCTATGCCAACCACGGCGTCAACATGATCCCCTTCTTCGCCTTCTACTCCATGTTCGGCTTCCAGCGGGTGGGCGATCTGATCTGGGCCGCCGGCGACATGCAGGCCCGCGGGTTTCTCATGGGCGGCACGGCCGGGCGCACCACGCTGAACGGCGAGGGTCTGCAGCATCAGGACGGCCACAGCCACATGGCGTCGGCCAACGTGCCCAACTGCGTCTCTTATGACCCCACCTTCCCCTACGAGATGGCGGTAATCATACAGGACGGGCTGCGCCGGATGTTCCGGGACCAGGAGCACGTCTTCTACTACATCACCATGATGAACGAGAACTACCCGCAGCCGGCCATGCCCAAAGGATCAGAGGAAGGCATCCGCAAGGGCATGTACCTGTTCCGGGAAGGCGGCAAGGGCAAGCAGCGGGTCCAGCTCATGGGCTCCGGCACCATCCTGCGCGAGGTCATCGCCGCCGCCGACCTGCTCAAGGACGACTGGAAGGTGGAGGCGGACATCTGGAGCTGCACCTCGTTCACCGAGCTGCGCCGCGAGGGCATCGACACCGAACGCTACAACATGCTCCACCCGACCGCGAAGAAGCCGCGGCTGAGCTTCGTGGAGCAGCAGCTGTCCGGCCGGCAGGGCCCGGCAGTGGCCTCGACGGACTACGTGCGCGCTTTCGCCGACCAGATCCGCCCCTACGTCAAGGACCGCCGCTACTTGGTGCTGGGCACCGACGGGTTTGGCCGCTCGGACACCCGCGAGGCCCTGCGGCATTTCTTCGAGGTGGACCGCTATTACGTCACCGTGGCCGCCCTGAAGGCCCTGTACGACGACGGCGAGATCTCCGGGAAGACGGTCACCGAGGCGATCAGGAAGTACGGCATCGACCCGGACAAGCCCAACCCGGTCACGGTTTGATCCACCATCGAGAAAAGACTTCTTTAGCCGCAGATGAACGCAGATGAACGCAGATCGGCTGTATCGGGGCCGGACCAGCGAGTGACGACGCCACCCCCGACGCCCGTGCCCACCGCAGAGGGATCGAACTTCGCGGGCACCGGAGTCAATTATCTGCGTCCATCTGCGTTCATCCGCGGCTAACCAGTGCAGAGAGCGGATTTCACCCATGGCCCAAGCAAAAGAAATCACGGTCCCGGATATCGGCGACTTCGATGAGGTCGACGTCATCGAGGTCCTGGTCAAGGCCGGCGATACCGTTCAGCCCGAGGACTCGCTGATCACCCTGGAGTCGGACAAGGCCACCATGGAAGTACCCTGTCCGGAGGGCGGCACCGTGGCGGAGGTCCTGATCAAGGTTGGCGACAAGGTCTCGGAAGGCTCGGCCATCGTAAAGCTGGAGCCAGCCGACGGCGGCGGGCAAAGCAGCGGGGAGACCGAGCGGAACGAGCCGCGGAGCGGCGAGGCGCCGGCCCAGCCCTCCGCCCCGGCGGAGCAGGAGGCGCCATCCGGCGGCACGGCGGGCGGCATTGAACAGGTCACGGTTCCGGACATCGGCGACTTCGACGAGGTGGACGTCATCGAGGTGCTGGTCGGGGAAGGCGATCACGTCAACGCGGAAGACTCCCTGATCACCCTGGAATCGGACAAGGCCACCATGGAAGTGCCCTCACCGAAGGCCGGCACGGTCAAGGCGCTGAAGGTAAAGGTGGGCGACAAGGTTTCCGAAGGCAGCGCCATACTGGACCTGGAGACGGAAGGCGGTGAAGCGGCGGCCGCGGAGCAGCCGGCGGCCAGCGGCGGCGAGCCGCGACCGACCTCCGCCGAAGCGGCCTCCTGGGCGCCCCAGGAACCGCCCGAGGTCACCGCCACCCAGCCGCCGGAACGGCACCGGCCCGAGCCGCCGCGACAGGAAGAAGCGCTCGCGGAGCCCATCGAACACGAAGGCCACAAGCTGGCCCACGCCAGCCCTTCGGTGCGGCGTTTCGCCCGGGAGCTGGGGGTGAACCTGTCCAGGGTCCAGGGCAGCGGCCCCAAGAACCGGATCCTCAAGGAGGACGTGCAGGAATTCGTGAAGCAAGCGGTCTCGGGCGGGCCGGGCGCGGCTGCCGCCCCGGCCACCGGCGGCGGCATCCCGCCCGTGGAGGTCCCGGATTTCAGCAAGTTCGGCGAGGTGGAGCGCGAGGCGCTCAGCCGCATCCAGAAGATCTCCGGCCCCCACTTGCAGAAGAGCTGGCTCAACGTGCCCCACGTCACCCAGTTCGACGAGGCGGACATCACCGAGATGGAGGCCTTCCGCCAGGCCATGAAGGACGAGGCGAAGGAAAAGGGCGTCCGGCTCACGCCGCTCGCCTTCCTGATCAAGGCCGTGGTAGCGGCCCTCAAGCAGTATCCGCGCTTCAACAGCTCGCTGGCTCCCGAGGGAGACGCCCTGATCGTGAAGAAGTATTACAACATCGGCGTCGCCGTGGACACGCCCGGCGGGCTGGTGGTCCCGGTGGTCAAGGGCGCCGACGCCCTCGGCATCTACGAGCTGGCCGAGGAGCTGGCGCGGCTCTCCCAGAAGGCCCGCGACGGCAAGCTCTCGCCGTCAGAGATGCAGGGAAGTAACTTCAGCATCTCCAGTCTGGGCGGCATCAGCGGCACGGCGTTTACGCCCATCGTCAACGCCCCCGAGGTGGCTATCCTGGGCGTGTCCAGGTCCCAGACCAAGCCGATATGGAACGGCAGCGAGTTCGAGCCCCGGCTGATGCTGCCCCTGTCGCTGTCCTACGATCACCGGGTCATCGACGGCGCCATGGCGGCACGGTTCACGGGCTTCCTGAACCAGGTTCTGGGCGACATCCGCCGGCTGCTGCTCTAAAAACCCAAATCTTTAGCCGCAGATGAACGCGGATGAACGCAGATTCGGAAGAGCACCCGCAGAAGCGGCGCGGGCCGCAATTGACCTCGGGTGCCACTTGCCGTGGAAGGCGCGTCCTCGTGGCGACCGGTCCCGCTCCATCGCGGCGAGGACGCCGCTCCCACAGGGCGAACCAAGGCCACCAATGGCGCACTGAATAATCTGCGGCTAGTAAGTCTTTCAGAAGAGACGAACCAATGACAGACATTCAGGAAATCAAGGTGCCCGATATCGGCGACTTCGACGAGGTCGACGTCATCGAGGTACTGGTCAAGACGGGCGACGCGGTGAACGCAGAGGACTCGCTGATCACCCTGGAGTCCGACAAGGCCACCATGGAGGTACCCTCGCCGTTTGCGGGGACTATCAAAGAGGTGAAGGTGAGCGTCGGCGACAAAGTCGCCGAGGGCTCGGTGATCTGCACCGCGGAGGTGGAGGCCGCCAGCGGCAAGCAGGCTGAGCGGGAGGCTCCGACCTCGGAATCCCGGGAGCCGAAAGCGGACTCCGCCGGAGCGGAGCGGGACCAGCCGGCGGCCCCCGCAACCGCGCCGCCCCCGGTCGAAGCGCCGCAAGCACCACAGAACGTTGACTGCGACGTGGTGGTGATCGGCGCCGGGCCCGGCGGCTATACGGCGGCGTTCCGGGCCGCAGACCTGGGGCTGAAGACCATGCTGGTCGAGCGCTATCCGGACCTGGGCGGGGTGTGCCTGAACGTGGGCTGCATCCCGTCCAAGGCCCTCCTCCACGCGGCCAAGGTCATCGACGAGGCCAACCAGTTCGCCGCCCAGGGCGTCACCTTCGGCAAGCCGGCGATCGACCTGGACAAGCTCGGCACCTGGAAGAACAAGGTGGTCACCAAGCTCACCGGCGGGCTCAAGAGCATGGCCAGGCAGCGCAAGGTGGAGGTGGTCCAGGGCAGCGCCACGTTCGTCTCGCCCCACGAGCTGGACGTGGAGCACGACGGCGAGCACCGCCGGGTCGCGTTCCGCCACTGCATCATCGCCGCCGGCTCCCGGGCCGCAGTGCCGCCCGGGTTCGATATGTCCGACCCGCGCATGATGGACTCCACCGACGCTCTCGCGCTGGATGAGATCCCGGAGCGGCTGCTGGTGGTGGGCGGCGGCATCATCGGCCTGGAAATGGCCACGGTCTATGAGGGGCTGGGGTCGAAGATCACCGTAGTGGAGATGCTCGACCGGCTCATGGCCGGGGCCGACCGGGATATCGTCCGCATCTACCAGAAGCGCGTCGGCAAGCGCTACGAGAACATCTACCTGAACAGCAAAGTCACCGACATCAAGGCCAACAAGAAGACTGTCACGGTGAGCTTCGAGGGCGAGCAGTCACCGGAGAGCGAGCGCTTCGACCGCGTGCTGGTGGCGGTCGGCCGTCGTCCCAACACGGATCTGCTGAACCTGGAGGCGGCGGGCGTGCAGACCGACCGGCAGCACTGCATTCCCGTAAACGAGCACCAGCAGACCAACGTCGCCCACATCTACGCCATCGGCGACATCGTCGGCCAGCCCATGCTGGCTCACAAGGCCACCCATGAAGGCAAAGTGGCGGCGGAGTGTATCGCCGGCGAGAAGAGCGCGTTCGACGCCCGGGTGATCCCATCCGTGGCCTACACGGATCCCGAAGTGGCCTGGGTCGGCGTCACCGAGGAGCAGGCCAGGCGCGAGGGGATCGAGTACCAAAAGGCCACCTTCCCCTGGTCGGCCAACGGCCGGGCACTCAGCCTGAATGCCGACGACTGCCTCACCAAGCTGTTGTTCGACGCGAAAACCGAGCGCATCATCGGCGGCGCCATCGTCGGCCCCAGCGCCGGCGACCTGATCTCCGAGGTCTGCCTGGCCATCGAGATGGGGGCCGACTGCCACGACATCGGTCTGACCATCCATCCGCACCCAACCCTGACCGAGACCGTCGCCATGGCAGCCGAGTCGGCGGCCGGGACGTTGACCGATCTGTATATTCCGAAAAAGAAGAAGAAAAGCTAGCCGCGACGGAATAGCAGTAAGTCCCCGGCGGAGGTGAGTTCGTGGATGGCGGCCCCGGAGCCGTCGTGGACGGTGAACGGGCTGGATGGTCTTTGGCAGACATGGACTCGCGGCGGGGACACCGCTCTCACGGTGGCTACGATGAGCAGGGCGGGAAAACCCGCGCAGGAGCGCCGACCCCGGCGCGACACCTCAGCAATATCCCTGTCTATCCGTATGCATCTATAGCTAATCAGCCATGGCCTCCCGCAGTGCCAGGGCGCTGGTGCGGATGAAATAGCCCGCCCAGGCGACGATGCCCAAGAACTTGGGCCCATCCTCCAGCATAAACATGCCCGGCAGCAGCACATAGTCGGAGACGAAATCCATAACCAGCGAAATCCCGAACAGCCCCAGCGCCAGCAGCAGCAGCGGGTAGTCGCTCTGCGCGATCAGGCGTCGGTACTCCACCAGCAGGGACACGGCCGCCAGGCCATAGAACGCGTACAGCACATGCTCGCTGACGCCGAGGTATTCCGGGAAAACCACGTCGTGAAACAGGAACAGGTCGTCCAGCATCAGCGCCACGGTCAGCGCGCCGGCGAGGAACAGGAAACCGGGATAACCCCGGGCCCGGTGTCTCGGCCCCAGCAGACCGCCCGCCAGCAGGCAGGCGGTGGCAGCGGCGGCCCATAACAGGATGCCGAGGTCGGAAATCGCACCAATGAATGGCGTTTGGCCGAGTGTCTGGGCCGGGTCGCGGGTGAATTCCGCCATGGGCACGCCCGCGACCAGCCGCAGCACCACAATGCCGACCAGCAGCCCGCCCGCCGGCAGAAACAGCCACAGCATTACCGGCAGCAGCCGAAGCGACCGCCGCCAGACGTCCCCCCACACCATCGACAGAGCGGGGAGTCGCGTGCCGGGATCGTCCGCGCCCTCGGCACGGTCGCCGTTCGTCAAATGCGTCTGGATAGCCATCAGCGCTCAGCCTCCGAAATGCCGGAGCCTTCGTTCGCCGCTTCCGCCGGGGCACCCTTGGCGTCGGTTGGCACACGTCCGTAGACGTCGTCGAAACGCACGATGTCGTCCTCGCCCAGATAGCTGCCGGTCTGCACCTCGATGACCTCCAGGGGAATGACGCCGGCGTTCTCCAGCCGGTGTCTGACGCCCAGGGGGATGTACGTGGACTGATCCTCGCTCAGCAGGAACTCGTCGTCGCCGCGGGTCACCCGGGCCGTGCCCCGCACCACGACCCAGTGCTCGGCCCGGTGATGGTGCATCTGCAGCGACAGCCGCTGCCCGGGGTCCACGACGATGCGCTTGACCTGGAACCGGTCCGCCTGGGAAATGCCCTCATACGAGCCCCAGGGCCGGTACACCCGGCGGTGAACGTTGCTCTCGTGGCGGCCCTCCGCGCGCAGGCGTTCGACGATGTGCTTCACGTCCTGGGCCCGGTCCCGGGCGGCCACCAGCACGGCATCCGGCGTCTCGACGATCACCTGGTTCTCGACGCCGACGGCCGCCACCAGGCGCCCCTCGGCTCGCACGTAGCTGCCTTCGGTATCCTCCACCAGCACGTCGCCGAGCAGTACGTTGCCGGTCTCGTCGGTCATGGTGACCTCGTGAAGCGTGGACCAGTCACCCACGTCGCTCCAGCCGCAGTCCATGGGCACGACCGCCGCATCCCGAGTCTTTTCCATCACCGCGCAGTCGATGGACTCGGCCGGGCAGGCGGCGAACGCCTCACCCTGCAGCCGCACGAAGTCCATATCGGCGCTGACCCGGCCGAAGGCGCGGTCGCAGGCGTCGAAGATGTCCCGGCGGTAGCGTTGCAGAGCGTCCAGGTAGGTGCGGGCGCCGAACAGGAACAGCCCGCTGTTCCAGTAGTACTCGCCCGAGGCCAGATAGCTCTCGGCGGTATCCCTGTCGGGCTTCTCGATGAACTCGCGCACCGGCCTGACCGGCCCTTCACGGCCGCCGTCGGCGCGGATGTAGCCGTAGCCCGTCTCGGCACGGTCCGGGGAGATGCCGAAGGTTACGAGCCGGCCCTGGGCGGCCGCGCCGACCCCGTAGCCGACGGCCTGGTGGAACGCGCCGTCGTCGCCCACCAAATGGTCGGAAGGCATTACCAGCAGTGTCGCCTCCGGATCCTGGCTGAGCGCCTGCATGGCAGCCACGGCGACCGCCGGCGCCGTGTTCCTGCCGACCGGCTCGAGCACGACAGTGAGCGCCTCCGCGCCGGCCTCGCGCAGCTGCTGGGCCACCAGGAAGCGGTGCTCCTGGTTGCAGACGGCAATGACGCCGCCCCTGTCGGGCAGGCCGGCGGAGCGCTGCACGGTCGACTGCAGCAGGCTCCGCTCTCCGCAGACGGAGAGGAACTGCTTCGGATACTGGCTGCGCGACAGCGGCCATAGCCGGCTACCGCTGCCGCCGCAGAGGATGACCGGATGCAACATCGCTTGTCCTCCTATGCCCGCGGCCCGGTTACCCGGCCGCCGCCGAGACGCCGCCGTCCAGCTGCTGGATCAGTTCCCGGGTCTTGCGCTCCATCAGCGCCCGGTCGCCGTCCGACTCCACGTTCAGCCGGACCACCGGCTCGGTGTTGGACATGCGCAAGTTGAACCGCCAGCCGTCGAGCTCTACGGCCAGTCCGTCGGTATGATCCACCGCACGGGCCTCGGCGCCGTACAGCCGCTCGACGCGCTCCAGGGCGCGCAGCGGGTCGTCGAGGCACCGGTTGATCTCGCCGCTGACCGGGAAGCGCTCGATGCGCTCGTCCAGCAGCTGCGACAGGGGCTTGCCGGTGCGGCCCACCAGCTCGGCCACCAGCAGCCAGGGGATCATGCCGCTGTCGCAGTAGTCGAAGTCGCGGAAATAGTGGTGACCGCTCATCTCGCCGCCGTACAGGGCTTTCTCCGTGCGCATGCGTTCCTTGATGAAGGCGTGCCCCGTCTTGCTCTGGATCGGACGGCCGGTGAATTGCCGGCAGATGTCGCGGGTATTCCAGGTCAGCCGCGGGTCGTGGATGATCTTCTCGCCCGGCGACTTGCGCAGGAAAGCCTCGGCCAGCAGGCCGACGATGTAGTAGCCGTCCACGAACCGGCCGGTTTCGTCGAAGAAGAAGCAGCGGTCGAAGTCGCCGTCCCAGGCGACACCGAAGTCGGCGCCATTCTCGACGACCTTGCGCGACGTCTCGGCGCGGTTCTCCTCCAGCAACGGATTGGGCACCCCGTTGGGGAAGTGGCCGTCCGGATCGTACTGCATTTTCTCCAGAGCGAACGGGAGATGCGGCTCCAGCGCCTCCAGCACCACGCCGGCCCCGCCGTTGCCAGGATTGACCACGACACGCAGGGGCTCCAGAGCGGGCACGTCCACGAAGCTCAGCAGACGCCGCAGGTAGGTGATGCGATGCTCCAGATCCTGCTTGGTACCCAGGCGCGTGGACGGGGTCCACGACTCCTCGGCGGCCATGCGCTCGATCTCCCGCAGCCCGGTGTCGCCACTGATGGGCCGCGCCCCGTCCCGCACCAGCTTCATGCCGTTGTGGTCGCGGGGATTGTGGCTGGCGGTGATCATGATGCCGCCATCCATGCCGTAGTGGGCCACCGCGAAATACATCTCCTCAGTGCCGCACAGGCCGATGTCATGGACGTGGGCGCCGCCGGTGAGCAGGCCCGCCACGACGGCCCGCTTGATCTCGGGGCTGCTCAAGCGGATATCGTGGCCGATCACCACGCGGTCACCGCGCAGCCAGGACGCGAACGACCGGCCAATGCGCTGGGCCAAGTCGGTGTCCAGATCGTCCGGTACCCGGCCGCGGATGTCGTAGGCCTTGAAGCATGACAGTCGTTCCTGCATGACCGCCTCCTTTCCCTGTGTCCGTTTCGGTGAAAATGGGCTGCCGCGACGGCCGGGCCGGAATCCCGGCCATCGCGGCGATCAGAAGATCCGCTCCTTGACGTGCACCAGGTCGCCGGGCTTCAGAACGTTGTCCACGTCGGCACTGTAGGTATGGACCGTGCCGTCGCCGTCCTGACGCTTGACGACAATGCGGTCGTAGCTGCCGCGGGGCGTGAGGCCGCCGCCCACGGCGATGGCTTCCATCACGGTCATGTTCGGCTGCAGCCGGTACTGACCGGGCTTGTTCACGGCGCCTTCGATGTAGAACGTCTGCATGCGCGGCACGATCAGCACGTCGCCGTTGCGCACCTTCGTTCCCGCAGCCGATCCGGACGACAGCGAGTCCAGCGTCATGCGGTAACGCTTCTTCTCGCCGCTCACGGTACGCACCAGCACCACGTGGTTGGCCGCGTCCTCCTTGGTGCCGCCGGCCCTGGCAAGCAGATCGAGAATGGTCGTGGGTCCGGTCAGGCCATACTTGCCCGGGTGCCCCACCTTGCCGAGCACCGTGACCTGGTTGGCCAGGTACTGCTCGACCGTGATCGAGACCTGGGGCTGCTTGAGGATCTGCTTCTTCCGCAGCTGGCCGGCGATTCGCTTCTCGGCCTCGGGCACCGTCAGCCCGGAGACGTGTACATCACCCAGATAGGGAAAGCCGATGGTGCCGTCGTCCCGGATCCGGGTCTTGGTATCGAACTCCGAGGCACCCGCCACCGACACCGAGATCTTGTCTCCGGCACCCAGCTGATACCCCGCCTCCGGCGCCGAGCTGTTGCCGGCCGCGAGCGCCGCCGCCGGCGCCAACGTAGCCAGAAGTAGCACGCAGGCGACGATAAAGGGAAACACCGGGTCTCGCGGGAGGCGTTCGGCGTCTCCCGCGGTTTCAGAACGCATAGCTCGCTCCAGCGAATACCTGCTCATAGCGATAGTCCTTGTCCTCCACGTTGGAGTCGCGATCCCCGATGGCCGTCTCCAGCGACAGCCGGAGGTTGCGCAGCGCTTCGTAGTCGACGCCGACGCTGCCCTCGCGCACGTCGTCTTTGCGGCCGGCGTTGTCGCTGGTGGTGCCCGCGGCGCCCTTGAAGTCGCGAGACTCGGCGGACAACGCACCGCGGACACGGATCTTCGGCGTCGCCTGCCAGCGGGGTGAGAGCTGAACGCCGCGCGATTCGACGAAGCTCGAAACCTCATCGTTGAGGTTGCGCAGGTCCCGCCAGGCGCTGAGCTTCAACGCCGTCTTGGCGGTGGCCTGCCAGAGGTAGTCGACCTGGCTGGTGATGCCCGTGAAATCGCGGCTGGCACGCTCTTGGTGGTGCCGTTTCGTGTAGCCGAAGCGCCCTTCGAGATAGGACTTGCTGGTTCCCTCCCAGCCGATCACGAGGTCGTACGAGGTCTGGGTATAGTCGTTGTTGACGGTCTCGCCGCCGGCCAGCACCTGCTCGTGGTCGTAGCGGCCGTCGTCCACGCTGGCGCGCAGCCCGACCCGCGTGTTGTACGGCGTGTAATAGCGTAGCGCGCCGAAGGTGGAGGTCACGCTGCGGTCGAGGTAGTCCCGGCTGCTGTGGTCGGTGTGCCGCCAGCCGGTTCCGGCGCCGATTTCCCAGTTGGGCAGGAAACGGAACCCGCCGTCGAAGGAGACCTGCCGCCTGGTCTTCATATCCTTCTCAAGCGCCTGCAGCTCATCGAACGAGGACAGCTCGCGCGAGTAGCCACCGTCCAGCGTCCCGCTCCAAAGCCTCCCGATCTCCCAGTCCCAGGCCGCCGACACGTCCGCCGCCGTGTGGTTCAGGCTGTCGAAATGACTGAACATGTCCCGCTCCACCCAGCCATCGAAGCGCAGCGTCTGCAGGGAGACGGGCAGCTTGGCCTTCAGTCCCGTGCCGACACGGCTGACCACGTCGCTGGTGTCCGAAGTGCCCAGCTTCGCTTCGGCTTCCTGGTCGCCGGAGGTGCGGAACAGATTGCTGTCGTAGAGGGAACCGCCGTAGACGTAGGGGACAGCGGCCACGCCTTCGGGGACGTCCGGGCGGTTGGGTGGTCCGCCGGCCTGGACGGCCGCCGTGACGGAGAGCAGCCCGGCCGTCAGCCAGCGCCAGGCGGTCCGGCCTTGGCCGGAGCTTCGCCCGCCGCATGCGTCGTGTGAGCCCATGATCGTCGTCCTCCCGACTCTATCCATGGTCAGTAGCCGAACGCCCGCAGCTCGTCCGCCCAGCGCACTGCCAGCCGCCGCAGGCTGGGATCCTTGCGGTAGGCCAGCGCCCGTGACGCGCGGATGCCTTCGGCGGCTCGGCCGGCGGCTTCCGCCGTGAGGCCGCAGAAGCGGGCCAGCGCGCCGAGGGCCGTCTGGGGATGCTCGAGAAGGTCTTCGTAGCGCAGCTCCATGGCCCGCCTTCCCAGCGCCGACACGTGGCTGCGCGCCTCGCGGATGTATTCCGACCAGAGGGAGACGGCGTCGTCCAGGTCGGCACACCGCCAGGAATCCACCAGACCGCCCCAGCGGGGCATGAGTCCGTATCGGGCCGCGCTCCGCGCTGCCTTTCGCCGCGCCTGGTGCGTGCTGTGGAGCTGCCGCTGATGGAGGCTTGCCGCCACGTCGACGCCGTGGCGGTACACGTGTATCACCCGGGCCCGCGGAAAGAGGTCGAGCCAGACCGGCAGCGTGAAGGTGTTGCGCGGGTCCTTCCAGCCCCACGGCCCTTCCAGAGCCCCTACCCCGCGGTAGCGGAAGTAGCGCCGGGGGCCCAGGTAGGACAGGGCCTGGGGCGAGGAGAGGATAGACTCGAGGTAGGCGGCCACCGCCTCGCGTCCGATCTCGTTACCGGTCAGATGATGGATCGCCCGGGGCTGATCCCAGGCGCCGCCCGACTGGCGGATCAACCATTCGTTCAGCCGCAGGAAGAACCAGGCCTCGTGGTTGACGTCCTTGCGCCAGCCAACGAACAGGCCCATGTCCTCCAGCAGCCGGGTAACAAGGCTGGTCCCCGACCGATGCATGCCGATCACGATTAGCGGAGACTGGGTCGGGTTCATGCCGCGCCTCCGACGCTTCGCGCCCGCTCGCCGGCCCGGACGAGGACCCAGTCGAGCAGGCTTGCCGCGGCCTCGCCGTAGCCATCGCGCCAGCGCCCCAGAGCGCTGTCCATGCGGGCCAGGATGCCCCGCCGGTAGGCGCAGTCTTCGCGCATCTGCTCGATGAAGCCCACCAGGTCCCGCAGCGAATTGTCGTCGCCGGCGAACAGCGGATACTGAGACCCCATGACCTCGCGGAAGATGTCGATATCCGAAAGCAGCGGCACGCAGCGCTGCCAGATCGCCTCCATTAGCGGGAGGCCGAAGCCCTCGTTGCGGGAGAGAAACAGACAGTAGGCGCTGCGCCGGTAGAGAACGTTCAACTCGGCGTCGTCCAGGTAGCCGTGACGGATCAGCTGCACCCGGTGCAGCGGCATATCGGCCAGCAGCCCGGCCGTCTCGGAGGTGTCCTTGCCCACCACGTGAACCGTCGCCCTGCCGCCGGCGTGAGCGAGGTGCTCGTCCAGCAGCCCGCAGACCCGGCGGACCCGGTCGAAGCCCTTGAGCCGGTTCAGTCTGCCCACGAACAGCAGGTTGAGATGGTCCGCGGCCAGTTTGCGCTCAGCGTCGTCCCAGCCGATGCGCGGCGTCGCCGCCAGCTTCACCGGCAGGCCGTTGGGCAGGTGGAGCCGCTCCCGGCGAGCCGCGGCCGGATAGAACCGGAGCAGGTCTTCCTCACTGGTTCGCGAGATGCAGGCGATCGCCGAGTCGGCCCGCAGATGCCAACGGGTGAGCAGGTCCATGTAGCGGAAGCGCCAGCGCGGGAAATGCGCCCGCGCCACGCGGTAGGTCAGGTCGTGCAGCACCGCCAGGCTGCGCTCGCCGCGCAGCCACACCGGCTGCAAGTTGGGCAGCAGCACGCAGTCGTAGGGTCCGCCCGCCCGGATCCGCCGCGGAATGTCGATGAAGCGCCCCCGCGCGGAATCGTCCGGCACGCTGATGACGTGAAAGCGTGCCCGGGTCCGCCGGGACGGCCCGGGACGCGCCAGCATGGCCTCCAGCGTCTCCGCTGCCGGCGCGCAGACGTAGACGTCCAGCGTCAGACCCACGCCCCGGTTGTCCGCCTCGTCCAGCAGGCTGGCGAGCAGGTTCTCCGCATAAACGCTGACCCCGTCCCGCCGGCTCACATAGGAACCCGCGGCCACGGCAATGCGCAGCGCCCGCGATGCTGCCGGCGCCGTCTGCCGGTTATCCGTCTCCAGGTCCCTGGCGAGTATCGCGGACATGGTTCAGCCCTCCTGCAGTGAACGCGACTCGGGCAGATGGCCGCGCCGATAGAATGGGTGCCGCGCGAAGAATCGCAGCAGGCTCGCCACGTGCCAGCGCAGCAGCGTCGGGTTCCGATGGCTCTCGCGGCGGGCGTCATGCACCGCCCACGCATCGGGGAGATAGGCAACGCGGTAACCGCTCTCCCAGAGGCGCATGCACAGATCGGCGTCCTCGCAGTAGAGGCGATAGCGTTCGTCGAAGCCGGCCACGGACTCGTACACCTCGGAACGCATCGCCATGAACATCCCGGCCACCCAGTCCGGGAACACCGTGGCAGCGCCGATCTCGTAGTCGGGCCCCTTCTGCAGGCCGGCGGTACGGGCGAGGATGCGCCAGGGCGTGATCCGGCGCCGGGCGCTGTCCTCGAGCCGGCCCCGGGGATTGACGACCCGCGGCGCTGCCAGGCCGGTGAGCGGGTCCGCCAGCGCCGCCATCAGCGCCGGCATGGGGTCGCCCGGGCAGCGGATGTCCGGGTTGATCACGCAGAACACGTCCGCCTCGAACAGGCCGAAGGCATTGTTGTGATTGGCGGCGAAGCCCTTGGGCTGCAGGTTGCGGATCACACGCACCGGAAACGGCAGGCCGTCGAGCTCCGGTGGGGTGGATTCCGGCAGGTTGTGGGTGAGGACCAGCCGCAGTCCCTTGTGGTCCCAGTGACGGCGGATGTCCGCCAGCAGGCCCCGCAGCAGTCGGCCCTGGCCGTGGCTGACCACGGACAGAACGATGCGCGGGCGATGCGACTGTCCTGAACGGTCGATCAGCTCTGCGTCCATGGTCTCTCCTGAGATAACGCGCCCGTGCGGGTCTCGCCCCGGGACGCCGCCAGGGCGATGCCGAGAAACAGGAAGTAGTACTCGTGCTGGGCGACGGGATTGAAGTTGGCGAAGATGAACAGGTAACCGACGATCAGCAGGGCGACCAGACTGCGGCGGCTGACCGCCGCGCCGAGCAGCCCGAACCCATAGAGCAGGCCCGGCACGCCCACCGAAAGCCAGAGATCGAGGTAGGAGTTGAACAGCTGGGCGACACCGCTGCCCAGACCTATGACATCGCTGGGGTAGCTGCCGAAGTAGGCTTCGACGAAGCCGAAACCGTGGCCGAGCCACGGGGCGTCGCCGATCAGATCCAGTGCGATGCGCAGCGCCGCGCCGCGCTCCGCCTGCCATTTGTGCTCCAGCATGTGCGCCGTGACCAGCTTGTCCGCTTCCGGCAGCCAGGCGTTGTACGCCCAGATGGCGACCGAGCCGGCCACGGCGGCGATGATGAGGTAGCGCGACCAGCGCCGGAGAAGCGCATTCGCCCGGGATTCCGAGCGATACAGCAGGCCCGCTGCGAGCGTAGCGCCGAACAGCGCCACCCAGATGGTTTTGTTCATGCTCGCCAGCGCGCAGCCCAGCGCCAGGCCGTAGAGGCCCGCCAGCGGCAGCAGGGAGCGCGGGCGCAGGCGGTACTCCAGCCGCAGCCCCAGCGAGGCCGCGGTGAACAGGCCCGCGAAGAAGGCCAGCTCGCCCTGCTCCCAGAAGCTGCCCTTGAGCCCCACGGACAGGTAGGCCGGGCGCTCGTGGACCAGCAGCGGCACGGGGTGCAGGTAAAGGGCGATGGCGAGCAGGCAGCCGCCCAACAGCGTGAGCTCCACCGCCAGGACCGTGCGCCGCGGGCCGGCCAGCGCCAGCAGGCGCCGGCCCAGGTAGAACGCCGTGGGGAAAACCACCAGGTACTTCACCAGGAAGGTGAGCTCCTTCACCTTCGGATACGCGGACAGCACGCTGAGCCCGCTCAGGAGCAGCCCGCCGCCGACGGTGGCCAGTAGCGCCCCCCAGCGCACCTCCCGGCGCTGCAGGTCCCGCAGGATGACCAGGGCGAACACGCCGGCCATCAGCAGCTGGCCGATGCGCAGATCGAAGCCCACCGGCACCTTCACCGCCGGCACGGCGAGGCTCATCAGGACCACGCCGCCGTAAAGGGCCCAAAGCCTGGCCGTCTCCGCATTCGCCGGCTCGGCGTAGGTCGCCGAGGGCGGCCCTGCCGCGTGCTCCATCACGCTGCTCATGAGCCGCCCTCCCGGACCGCCACGATCCGGTCCACGTACAGTGCGTCCAGGTGCCGGCCGCCGGCCGGGGCGACCCAGAGCCGGCGGTTGGCGCCGGCCTGCCAGCTGCCGGGCAGCTTCACCCAGGCATAGCCGCCCCCCGACAGATCGCCGGCGGTGAAGCTGCGCTTGGGACCGGGATACACCCCGGCATTGAACAGTGCGCCCCCGGACGCTTGCGCCACCCGCACCGACAGGTACAGCTGCCAGTGGCCGTCCGGCGGCAGGATCCGCGACAGGGGCAGCTGGATGCCCCAGGCCCGGCGGCCGCCGGCCTGCCTGGCGGCCGCCCGGTCCGAGGCGGCATCGTCCTCTACCAGGGCGGCGCCGCCGGCAAGATCGAAGCCCGAGTCCTGGACACTCCGGCAGGCCTCGGCGGGCCTCCCCCGGCAAACGGCCGGCTTGGACGCCTGACTGCGGTTGATGGCCAGCACGTGGAAGAGCGCCTTGGGAGGATTGCCGCGGCCCTCCCGGTAAGCGCGCATGCCGGAGGCTTCCACGTAGCGCTTCAGTCGCGCGAGCCGCTGGTCGTGCCGTACCCAGGCCAAGCCGCTCGCCGCCGGCTGGCTGGCCAGAATCGCGTAGTCCACGCTCATCCGCGCCGTGCGCACGTGCCTGAGGCGGGCGGCATCTCCCGCCACGGCCTGCTCGGCGCGGGCGAACAGTCGGTCCGCCTTCCGCAGCATCCCCGCCGTCAGGTAGGCGGCCGTCGGTGGGACCTTGGTTCCCAGCGGCTGCCGCGTGGCGTCGGCGGACTGCTCCAGCAGGTGCAGGTAGTCGGCAATCAGGGGCGCGGCGGCGCCGTAATAGCCGTCCAGGAAATCGCGGGTGAGTGCCTCGGGGTCCCGGTCCGGATCCCACATCAGCTGCGCCAGCACCCAGGTGCGCAGCGGCTGCATCGCCGCCCCGCGGGTGTTGTAGGCCCCCTGGGCGAACCAGCCGGTGACGTGGGGCACCTCCTGCAGCGTCCGGGCGTCCGGTCCAAGAGTGGCCAGGTCGGGATACGGCTGCAGGTAGTTGCCGAAATCGGTGTGGTAGGTCCACAGCAGCAGCTTGCTCGTGATGCCGCTCCAGCCCTTCAGGTCGCGGAGCACACCGGCGTTGGCGTCGCTGCTCAGTGGCCGGCTGTGGTCGCGCTCGATGCCGGAGAACATGATGCCCATGTTGTCCGGCAGCGACATCCCCCGTGGCGGCTTGCGGCTCCAGAGATACGCCTGTGCCAGAACGGTGACGTTGGGGTGGGAGCGCGATACCGCCTTCGCGATGTGGCGCACGAAATCGATGTAGGCGGCCGAGGGTGCCGCGAAGCGGTCGATGAGCTCGCCGTCGCGACCGCCTTTGTAATAGGTATCCCGGTCGGCGTGGGCGATCAGCAGGTAATAGGGGCGATCGTCGGGCCACTTCTCGAGCAGCCTGCGGACGGCCTCCGTGGCCCGCCGCTGAACCTTGGGGTTGGCGAAGCGCAGCTGGCCGCCAGCGAAATAGCCTGGATGACTGCGTCGGTACCGCTTGGGCGGCACCAGATCGAAGATGTCCACGTGGCGAAGGGGCACGAACGCCTCGGGACGCTGTCCCGGCTCCTTCACCAGCCGGTGGCCGAAGCGCCCGTTGAGCCGGTTGTGAGCGCTGAACGACGGATTGTCGGCACCGCGCGCGAAGACCTCCCGATAGGCGAAGGCGGGCTGCTGGCGTTCGTCCACGACGTTCACGCGCACGGAGGACCGATGGGGCACGCGGGTGTACTCGGGGGTATACCAGCGCACGCCCAGGTAATGTTCCAGGAAGTAATCCACGCCATAGAGCAGGCCACGCGGCGTAGCCGCCGAGATGACCAGCCGCTCGCGATCCGCGTCGATGGCGAAGCCCTCTTCACCCGTGTCCGCAGCCGCGTCTCGGCGCAGCCTGATCACCGGTCCCGACTCATTTCCCGCCTCGCCGACGGCGACGCGCGCCCCGGTGACACGCTGCAGATAGTCACGCAGCTCATCGGCGGCGTGCTTCACGGTGGGTGCCGCGGACGCCGGCACGGCTATCCGGTAATCGCTCCGACCGTTCTCCGCCAGGGTGAGGTGCGCACCGCCGCCCGGCGCCGCGGCCGCGGCCCGGCCGGAGCAAACCACGGCGGCGCTCATGCCGAGGGCCAACACCACACCGAGCTTGCCGCGTGCCACCCGCATCAGACCGGCCTCGTCTGTGACTGGCGACGGGTCCGCCGGGCGCTCCGGGTGCGGCCGAACATGACCGCCAGCAGCGGCCCGACGCGATCCGCCTGCCCTCGCCGCAACCGGTTCACGAGGGCTGCCAACAGCCCCAGCCAGACCGTGGGCAGCGCCCAGGGCATACGCTTGCGGGTGAACAGCAGCCGGTTGCGCAGTGCCAGCAGATCGGCCCGGGGAGAGTCGCTGGGCCGCCCGGTGCTGGCGCCGTTCTTGTGGTAGACCACGCTGCGCGCGGCGAAACCCAGCCGGAGGCGGTCCGCACCCCGGACGGCCCAGTCGATCTCCTCGAAGTAGAGGAAATAGTCCTCGCACAGCAGGCCCGTTTCCTCCAGCCATTGTCGGGAAGCGAACATGGCGGCGCCGATGACGTAGGACATCTGCCGCTCCACGGCCCCGGGTTCCGGCACCTCGGCTGCGCTACGGCCGGCCCCGAGAGCGCGGTGAGTCGCGAGCCAGCCGTTGAAGCGCGCGCCGCCCAGTGCCTGCACCCGCTCCGGCTGTTCGTAGTCAAGCAGCACGGAGCCGCAAAGACCCACGTCGCCGTGCTGCTCGCCGTACTTCACGAGCTCGGACAGCGCATCGGGCCGGACCACCGTGTCGTTGTTGAGGATCCAGACGTAGTCCGCGTCACCCTGGGCGAGCACGTAGCGCAGGGCCACGTTGTTGCCACCGGCGTAGCCCAGATTGGCGCCCGTCTGGATCAGCACCAGCGGCACGTCCTCGCCCGCGTGATAGCCGGCCTCGGCCTCGTCACGGCTCATCCGGCGATAGTCCAGTGGCTTGGCCACGGGCGGGTCGGTGCACGCCGCGAGCGCTGGCGCCTGCGGGACGTGGGCCACCTGGTCGCCGTCCGCCCAGCCGGCGATGCGCTCCGGGGAGCCGTCGGCGGAGGCGTTGTCGCAGACCACGACCTGGAAGTTGGGATAGTCGCCGCGCAGCAGGCTCTCCAGGCAGGTAATGGTGTCCGCCCAGCCGTTCCAGTTCAGCAAGCAGACGTAGACCCGCGGATGCAGCAGGCTGTCGGGGTTGCGGTCACCCGCCTCAGGACGCGCGATAGCCGTAGGCGTATCCGCCATAGCGTGCCACCTCCTTCATGTCCGCCTGGGTCAGGGTGACGCCCAGCACGGGAATACCCGCGGCATGCAGACGGCGCAGGGACTCGGTCACGGCGTCGTTGGGGGTCTTGCCCGCACGCACCGCCACGATGGCGCCGTCGGTGAGGTGCCCCATCATCTCCACGTCGCTGACGTTGAGCAGGGGCGCGGTGTCGATGATGATCCGCTCGAAACGCTGGCGCAGCACGGCCAGGGCCTTAGCGAACTGAGGCAGCGCAAAGAAGTCGAGAGCATTCACGGGCGTCTGGCCCTTGCCCATGACATAGAGCCCGGGCGAGAGATTGTCGCGGCCGACGCAGCTGCTGAGCTCGGCGCCGGCCATGACGAAATCGGTCAGCCCCAGTCCCTGCCACTGGCTGGACAGGCTCGCCCGGCGGAGATCCGCGTCCACCAGCAGCGTGCCCTGGAGCTGGGCATAGCTGGAGGCCAGGTTGCTGCTCAGAGTGGTCTTGCCCTCGCCCTGCAGCGCCGAGGTGACCATGACCACCTGCGGGCCGCCGCTCACCTGCCCGCCCTGCAGGCGGGTCCGAATACCGCCCATGGCCGCGGTGAACTCGGAGTCCGGATCCAGCACGGCCAGGCGGTTCAGGCTCGCATGCCGGCCCGGGGTCACCTTCGGCATCACGCCCAGCCCGCGCAGCCGGTACTGACCCTCCATGTCCTGGGGCGTGTGGAAGGTACGGCGCACGTTCTCCATGAGAAACGCAAGGGCGACGCCGCCGGCCAGGCTGAGCAGGCCGGCGATGCCGAGGATGCGGGCGTAGCTGGGCTGGAACGGGGCGTTCGGCGGCACGGCATCGTCCACCACCCGAATGCCCGTGGCGCCCATGGTCCCGGCCACGCTGATCTCCTTCATACGGCTGCGGAAGGCCTGGAACAGCTGGCGGTTGGTCTCCACCTCCCGCTCCAGCTTGGCGAGCTGCAGCTCCTCACCGGAGCTATTGCGTACGCCCTCGTTCATCTTGTTCTGGGCCTGCTCGAGGCGCTGCTCGGTGGCCTTGGCTTCCTGATACTGCTTGCGGATGGAAGCCACGGCGTTATTCACCTCCGTGTGCAGGCGGTCGGTCACCGAGTCCAGCTGGGCCTGGGCCTCTTCCATCTTCGGCGCCTTGTGTCCATAGGTCGTGCCGAGCTGCTTGACCCGGGCCTGAAGATTGGCCTGCTGCATCTTCAGCTGCTGGATGACGGGGTTGTCGAGCACCGCCACGAGCGCGTCCAGGTTGTCGGCCTGCTTGACCTGGTCGTAGCGTACCTCGGCACGCATGCGCTTCGACCGGGCGTTGAGCAGCTCCTGGGACATGCCGGAAATACGCTTGCCGGTAAGCTCTTTCAGATTCTTCGTATCCAGTAGCCCGTGCTTCTGCTTGTACTGCTGCAGCTTCTGTTCCGACTTGGCCAGGTTGCCGCGCAGCTTGTCCAGCTGCTGGGACAGCCAGTTGCGCACGTGTTGGCTCACGTCGACGCGCTGGGAGTCCTCCACGTCGCGGAAGGCCTTGCCGACCAGATTCGCGACCCGGGCCGCCAGGTCGGCGTCCGGCGCCGCGTAATGGACCTCCACCAGCTCGCTGTCCTGATGCCGGAACACGGTGAGGTTGCTCTGGATGGTATGCACGGCGGCCCGCATGAGCTGCCCGTCGTCGCCGTCGGTACTCTGCCGGGCGGCGTCCCCGCTTTCCCCGCCGGTGAGGGTTCGCAGCAGGATATCCAGGGTCCCGGGCGCCTCGACCAGGGTCCGGCGCTGAGCGAGGTTCAGGTGCCGGGCCACCCGCTGCGCCACCGCCCGGCTGCGAATGATGCCGAGCTGGGTGGTGTAGTAGGTATCGGAGTCGGCCGGCGATTCCACGTCCTTCAGCGATGGGACGTAGACCGGCGGGTTGGCCTGCACCTGAAGGGTCAGCAACCCCTCGTACATGCGCGGCTGCAGGAGCGCGAAACCCAGGCCGAGCGCCATGGAGACGCCGACCACCACCACGATCAGTCCCAGGTGCCGACGCAGTACGCGCAGATAGACCATGAGGCCCGACTCTCCGGCCGGAGGTCCGGCGGCGTTCCAGGCACCGCCGCCTCCGGCGATGACGTGCCGCGGCTCCGCGCTGAGGGCCTGATGGGCGTCGGATTCGTCTCTGCGGTTCATCACGGACGCGATTCCTCCAACCAGTCGTTACCCGGCACCGCCCGGGCGCGGGCGATGACGGGCGCGATGCTCGCGCATTGCCGGTGGCGGCGCACGGCGCGGCGCAGCTGGGGGTGGCGCTTCCAGGCCCGGGTCATGACCGCGGCGTAGAGCGCGAACAGCAGGCCGAAAGCGCCGATCAGGGCACCGTCGCCGAGGCCGAGCATGGCGCCGGTGACGCCTGCCGCGGCGCCGAGCACGGCCAGCGCCAGCAGGATGGCCAGGGTGTAGCCCACCGGCAGCCCCGCGCGCAGGAAGAAGTGGTGCAGGTGCTGGCGGTCGGCGACGAACGGCGACCGGCCCTGGGCCATGCGCCTCAGAGCCACGTAAGTGGCGTCGAACAACGGCACCATCAGGAACCACAGGCCCACCGCCGGGGACATGGGCGTCGCGGGATCCTGGGAAACCTGGATGATGAGCCAGGACAGGGCGAAACCGAGGAACGTGCTGCCGGAATCGCCCAGGAACACGGACGCGCGCCAGCGCCAGGGCGAATGGATGTTGAGCGCCAGAAACGCCGCCGTGCCGCTGGCCAAAATCAGCGCCAGCACCACGACGTCGGCGGCGCCGGACAGGCTGGCCATGGTGGCGAGTCCCAGCAGCGCCACCAGGGCCAGCCCGCCGGACAGCCCGTCCATACCGTCGATGAGGTTGAAGGCGTTGATCACCGCCACGGTGGCGATCACCGTCAGCGGGATCGCCAGTATCCCCAGGGAAATCAGCTCCCCGCTGTGGAGCAGCCCGTCCAGGTGCCCGATGGTGCCGCCTCCGGCAACCGCCATCGCCGTGGCCGCCGCCGTCTGGGCCGCCAGCCGCGACAGGGGCGAGAACGACATGTAGTCGTCCAGCGCCCCCACCAGCAGCACGATGCCGCCGATGGCGAACAGCGCGAGAACCGCGTCCGCCGACACGCCTACGGCCAGGGCCGACAGCAGGCATCCAGCGAAGATCGCCTCGCCGCCCACGGGGGGTATCGCGCCCACATGCCGCTTGCGGGCGCCGGGCCGGTCCACCAGCCCGGCCTGCAGCGCATGCCGGCGCAGGTAGTCGGTCAGCAGCACCGTGAATAGAAATGTCAGCAGATAAGCAAAGACTTCGTTGTCCATCCGGGACCCTCCTGGCGTTACGCGGTCCGACCGCCGTTCAGCTGGCGGCGGTACGCGCGTTTTCCCGATCCGTCGGCGGGCCGACGGTAAGCTGTCGGCGGTACGAACCGTCCTGGACGCGGCTCCACCAGGCCACGTTGTCCACGTACCAGCGCACTGTCCGGTCGATGCCTTCCTCGAAGGAGACGCGGGGCTCGAAGCCGAGCTCGGCGGAGATCTTGGCCGGCTCGATGGCGTAGCGCCGATCGTGGCCGGGGCGGTCAGCGACGAAGCTCAGCAGCGACTCGCTGGGATGTCCGTGGGCGGGCGGCGCCGCGGGAAAGCGCCGGCTCAGCCCCGGCTCCTCCCGGAACAGCCGGTCGACACGCTCGCAGAGGGTACGGACGATGCTCAGGTTGTCGCGCTCGGTACGCCCGCCGATGTCGTAGGTCTGCCCCGGCCGGCCGCGGCCCAGCACGGCGTCCAGGGCCCGGCAGTGGTCCTCCACGTAGAGCCAGTCGCGGACGTTGCCGCCGTCGCCGTATACCGGCAGCGGCCTGCCCTGCAGCACATGGGTGATCATCAGGGCCACCAGCTTCTCCGGGAACTGGTAGGGACCGTAGTTGTTGGAGCAGTGGCTGATGGTCGCCGGCAGGTCGTATGTCCGGTGGTAGGCGCGCACCAGATGGTCCGCCGCGGCCTTGCTCGCGGCATAGGGTGAGTTGGGCGCGAACGGGGTCGCTTCCGTGAACGGCGCCTCGCCGGGCGCCAGCGATCCGTAAACCTCGTCGGTGGACACGTGGTGGAAGCGTGCGCCCGCCGGCAGCGGTCCCAGCAGCCAGACGGTGCGCGCCGCTTCGAGCAGCCGCTGGGTGCCTACCACGTTGGCGTCGATGAAGGCGCCCGGGCCGTCGATGGAGCGGTCCACGTGAGATTCCGCCGCGAAGTGCACCACGGTGTCGATGCGCTCGCCGATCATCAGGTCTTCCACCAGCGGCTGATCGGCGATGTCGCCCTGCACGAAGCGGAAGCGGCCGCCCGCGAGACCGTCCAGGCTGTCCTCGTTGCCGGCATAGGTGAGGGCATCCAGCACCACGACCCGGTCCTCGGGGTGGGCCGCCAGCCAGTAGCGGACGAAGTTCGCGCCGATGAAGCCGGCTCCCCCGGTCACCAGCAGCCTACGCGTATGCATACGTCACCTCCGCCATTTCCATGAGCATCGTTCGCAGGGCACGGCGCCAGTGCTCGCTGCGCGTGCCCAGCGCCTCCCAGGTGGGGCTGTTGTCGAGGACGCTGCCGTCCCCCGCGGCTTCGTCGGCGTCGTCGGCCGCGCGCACGCGGGGCCTGCCGGCGATCAGACCGAGCGCGGCCGCCTCGTCGCGGATGGCGGCGGCGAACTCGTACCAGCTCGCGGTACCGCGGTCGGTCCAGTGATGAATGCCGTACAGCGTGGGGCGGAAGGCGGTCATCCAGATGGCGTTGGCCAGCCCCGCCGCCCAGGTGGGGGTCAGGTGCCGGTACTTCGGCATGAACAGCTCTCCGCCCCGGCTCAGGGCCCGGAAGATCCGCGTGAAGCAGTTGTCGCCGTAGGCGGAATAGAGCCAGGCCGTGCGCAGCACCAGCGCTCGCTGGTGGGCGATACCGAGCACCAGCGACTCGCCTTCCGACTTGCTCGCCCCGAACACGCTCAGCGGCCGGGGCGTCTCGTCAGGCTGGTGCCGGTGCCCGCTCTCGTCGGCGAACACCTGGTTGGAGGAGATGTGGATCAGCCGTGGGCCGTCAGAGGCGATCCGCGCCAGGTTGGCGGCCGCGTCGGCGTTCAGCGCGAAGGCCGTGTCCGGGTCGCACTCTGCCGCCTGCAGCGCATTGATCCCGGCGGCGTTGACGATCAGGTCCGGTCGGAACTCGGCGCAACAGGCCTCGACCGCCCGCCAGGACGTCACGTCCAGCTCGGCGCGGGTGCGGGCCAGCGTCTTCACGCAGGGCGGCCGCAAACGGATCAGCTCGCGACCCAGCTGGCCGCCGGCACCGGTGATGAGCACCCGCAGCTCCGCTGCGTCCTGGCGGCCCGCGCCGGCGCGGCTGGGCTGCGGGAAGCCGCTGACACCGCCGCGGGATTCCATCCCGGCCAGGCGGCCCCCTGGTCCTTGGAAAGGCACCGTCCTCATGGCCGCACCCCCGACTCCAGCAGGCCCAGGAGATAGGCCTGGTAGCCGTTCGCCTTCATGCCGTGGGCACGCCGCGACAGGTGCTCGCTGTCGATGAAGCCCTTGCGCCAGGCGATCTCCTCGGGGCAGGCGATCTTCAGACCCTGGCGCTGCTCGATGATCCGCACGAACTCCGCCGCGTCCATCAGCGCCTTGTGGGTGCCGGTGTCGAGCCAGGCGATGCCGCGGCCGAGCCGCTCCACCTGGAGCTGGTCCCGGCGAAGATAGGCCCGGTTGACGTCGGTGATCTCCAGCTCGCCACGCTCCGACGGTTCCATGTCCCGGACGATGTCGACCACCTGGTTGTCGTAGAAGTACAGTCCGGTGACCGCATAGTTGGACTTCGGCTCGGCGGGCTTCTCCTCGATATCGACCACGCGCTCGTCGCCGTCGAAGCAGACCACGCCGTAGCGCTGGGGATCGTTCACGTAGTAGCCGAACACCGTGGCACCCTCGACGCGCATGGCGGCCCGGTCCAGCGCTGCCTGCAGTCCATGACCGTAGAAGATGTTGTCGCCGAGGATCAGGGCCACCGGGCTGTCGCCGATGAACTCGCGGCCGACGATGAACGCGTCGGCCAGGCCCCGGGGACTGGGCTGTACCGCGTACTGCAGCGACAGCCCCCACTGGGAGCCGTCGCCCAGCAGCTCCTCGAAGGCGGCCTGATCCCGCGGAGTGGTGATGATCAGAACGTCGGTGATGCCTGCCAGCATCAGGGTCGAGAGCGGGTAATACACCAGCGGCTTGTCGTAGACGGGCATGAGCTGTTTGCTCACGGACAGCGTCAGCGGATGCAGGCGCGTGCCGGACCCGCCTGCCAGGATGACCCCTTTGTACTGGCCTCGCGTCAGATCCATGCGACCCATAGCTTCCTGTCCCGGGTTGGGCATCGTCGGCGCCGCCGGAGGGATCGGACGGCCCCGATGCCGATTGACCGCGCCCGCGGGCTCATACGCCACGGACGGCCTGAGGGTTCGGCGGCTTGAATGCATCAGGCATGCCAGCCCCGCCAAATGGGGGCTTGGCCGGAACGTCGGGCGCCCCAGCCGCCGCCCGTCGCCGGAAACCGCCGCCAATACGTCACCAAAGGGCAACGCTGACAGCGGAGGCGCACCGCCGGAGAAACGCTGAACCGCTCGTGCCCGTCTCTGCGCTCTGAAGCGCACTTCGGAGCCGGACAGCGCGTGAGCGGGTAGCGCTGCGCAGCGCGCCTTGCCTGACCACGCGCTGTCCGGCCAGAGGCTCGCGTGAGGGGTTCAGCGCTTAGCCGGTGTCGCATCAAGAAAGGGAATTCGCTGCGTCGCAGCATGACGACAGGCGGCCCGATCCGTGTGATTCACCGCAATGGCCCCAGGGCAAACCCCGGGAATCGCGGCTACCGGGAACGGTCGGGTGCGGGCATTTCCAGCCGGCGGTGGTGCGCGCGCTCGATGACCCGGCGCAGGCGGTTCATGCCCCGGCGGGCGTTGAGCGCGAACCAGGCCTCCATGCCGGGCCCGGCCGTGACCGGCTCGTAGCCCACGCGGCGCATCTGGGTCTGCGTGAGATACTCGACGATGGCCACCTGCCGCGGCGTGAGCCGCTCCTGCCACTTGCTGATGCTGTCGCTGCGGATGGGCCCCGACGCCGCTCCGAAATGCTCCTGCGCCCAACCGCCGTAGGCCGACACGCCGTGCCCCGATTCCAGCTGCCGGCGGCTCAGCAGGGACACGTCGAAATGCTCGCCGAGGAAATCGCCGAGCTTGCGCAGCACAGTCTCCGGCTCCGTAACCAGCGCCTCGTAGAACACGACGCAGACCCGCGGGTCGCTCTCCCAGCGCCCGAGCACCCGGACGCTGTCGCGCCAGCGGCAGGCCTGCAGTTCCAGGTTGGGCTGCGCCCAGGGCGCGTCCTGCAGGGAGGCCACCACGGAACGGGGATCGCGCAGCATGTACACGATGCGCGACGCGGGAAACCATTCCAGCAGCCGGCCGATATGCAGGTGATGCAGCGGGGTCTTCTCGCCCCATCGCGTCTTGCCGGCCTTGCGCGCATAGGCGCCCAGCAGAATGGCGAAGACGGTCCGGAACGAGAGTTCGTCGGCGGCCAGGACGGCCTCGCGCACATCGGCCGCCGACAGCCCCAGCTGGGCAAACTGGCGACTGCGCGCGAACGCGCCCCAGAACCGGTCGAAATCGGCGCGGCTCTCCAGCTCTCGCTTCCCCGCCCGCGGCACCCAGAAGTTGAGGAAATGCGTTTCGGGGGCGATGGCGATGTCGGGATGCGCGTCCACGGCGCCGCGCATGAGCGTGGTGCCGGAGCGGGGCATGCCGACGATGAATACGGGGGAGTCATCCCTCATGGCCTTGCTCCTTGAGTATGAGGCTGCGCTGGGCGACCATCTCCCGGGCTCGACGGCAGAGCCCGGGCGACAGGCGGCACAGCGTCAGCGCGTAGGCCGCCACGCCCAGCATCACACCGGCGCCGAACAGCACCGCCCGGTCCGCGTCCGGCGGCGCCGCGGCGCGCGCGCCGATCAGCAGCAGCGCCATGACCGCGGTGGCGCCGAGGGCCGGCGCGATCGAACGCAGATAGCGCGGCAGCCGGACTCCCGTGACGCCGCGCAGCACCAGCCAGCTCACCGGCCAGAGTAAGTAGCCGCGGATCGAGTAGGCGGCGGCCACGGCGACGATGCCCCAGTGCACCGCCACGAAGAAGGCTACCGCGTTGACCGTAACGTTCATGCCCGCGAGCATCAGGGCGCGGCCGGGCCGCCCGACTGCCTTCATCACGGTGGGATAGAACTGGGCCACGGACTGCAGCAGGCCGATGGGTACCAGCGCCTGGAGCACGGGCACGCTGGGCAGCCACTTGGCGCCGAACAGCACCGGAACCATGTCGTGGGCCACCAGCCCCATGCCGCAGAAGGCCGGGAAAGCCACCAGCGCCATCAGCCGGGTGGCGTCGTAGAAGCCCGCCCGCAGGCGCACCGGATCGCTCTGCAACCGGGCAAATGCCGACAGCACCACGGGCATCAGCGCATGGGGCAGCAGATCCAGCAGGATGCGCACCAGGCGGTAGCCCACCGTATAGAAGCCCAGCGCCGTCGTGCCGAGGAAGTAGCCGATCAGCAGATGATCCATCTGCCGGTTGCCGAAGTTGAACAGGTTGATGCCGATGACGCTGGAGCCGAACCTGAGCAGCTGCCGGAAGTGGCGGGGCGAGAAACGCCAGCGCGGCCGCCAGCCGGTGGCCCACCAGTAGCAGGGGACCTCCACCAGCCGCTGCGTCAGCTGCTGGCCGACCAGGGCCCATACGCCGTAGCCGGCGAACGCCATGGCGAGCCCCGTGACACCCCCTGCGACCACCGCCGTGAGCCCGACGGCGGCGATGGGCCGGAAGGCCAGCTGACGCCGCAGAATCGCCTCCTGGGTTCGGCTGACGGCGGCCAGCAGCAGCGACGGCGCGAGCGCCGAGAGCACTGGCGCCAGCCGCGGCTGGTCGAACGCCGCCGCCAGCGGCGCCGCCGCCGTCGCGGTGGCGGCGCTGAACACCAGCCCGCCGGCGAGGGCTGCCCAGAACGCCGCATCCAGGTGGGCTGGGCCGAGGTGCTTCCGCTGCACCAGGGCATCGTTGAAGCCCTGGTCCACCAGCTGCTCGCCGAGCAGAATGAACACGCTGGCCAGGGCCACCAGGCCGAAGCTCTCGGGGCTCAGCAGCCGCACCAGGACGGTGAACACCACCAGCCGGACCCCGTGGTGCCCCCATTTCTGGGCCGCACCCCAGAAGGCGGCCCGCATGGCGGTCTGGCGCAGGGTCATACCACCCGCTCCCGGCGCCCGTCGAGCGGAGCCGCGAGCCCCTGCACCCGCGCCACGATCCGCGCGGCGCGTCGGTCCCATCCGTTGTCGGCGGCCACGACCCGGCGCCGGGCGACCAGGGCCGGGTCGTTCTCTTCAAGGGCGCGGCGCAGCGCCTGCTGGAAGTCGGGTGCGTGGGTCGCCGTGTACACCACGTCGCGCAACCGATCTGCCGGTGCCATGGGGGTGCTGACCACGGGCTTGCCGGTGGCCAGGTACTCGTAGATCTTCAGGGAGTCATTGCCCCGGGTGATCTCGTCGGCCCGTTTCAGGTTGACCAGCACGTCACAGCCGGCGAGATGCTCCCGCAGCTCGTCGTGCTGCTTGCGGCCGAGGTAACGGCAGTTCCCGTAGCGCTCCTGCATGCGCCGCAGAAAGCCGGCCGCGGCACCCGCCGCCGGACCGATCAGCACGAAGTCCACGTTTGGGTTCCAGGCCAGCAGATGCTCCAGCAGACCCTGGTCCAGGGTGGCGTTGAAGGTCCCGGCGTAGCCGACCCGCGGACGCCGTCCGCCGCGCCTGGATGACGGCGCCGGTTCGGCGCCGTCGGTGCGGACCCCGTTGGGCAGGAACTCGATGCCCGACGGTGCGGCATCGCCGTACCGCTCGGCGAGCCGCTGCGAAGTGGCGAACACGGCACCGCATCGAGGCAGGAGTGCCACGAAGGCCGCGGCCTTGCGCCGCCGCCGGACCGGGTCACGCTCCTGGGCGGGCACGTCGTCCACCAGATCGGCCAACAGCGAGCTCGCCGGGATCGAGTCCGCCACCTCGTCCTGGTACGGCGCGGGCGGGTAACATAACAGGGCGGTGGGCGCCGGGTGCTGCAGTGGTGCCAGCTGACGACGCAGCCACCAGCGGTTGAGCCTGACGACGAGGGCAGGCCCGGTAAAGCCCAGCACCCGCAGCGACTTCACGCGCAGACCCGGGGCCACGGTGACCGGCCGGCGTGCCACGGCCTTCCGCAGCTGACGCCAGTAGGCCGTGCGCATGCCGCGGTCGCGGGCGGCGACGGCGCGCAGCGCGGTGGCCAGCAGCCCCCGGAGGCTGACGCATTCCAGGTGGAGCACGTCGCGGACCGCCGGGTGCGCGGCCAGGCTTCGCGCCAGCGCCTCGTTGCGGCGGCCGTAGAAGCCCCAGTCGGCCTGGCGCCAGTAGACGACGAAGCGCAGGTTCGGCTCTCCGGCTTGGCGCGGCACGGCGGTCAACGGCGCACCCCCTCGCCCCGATAGATGGCAGCGGTGCGGGTCGCGATGGACGGCCAGTCGCAGCGTGCCGCGACACGCCGACAGGCGGTGCCGAGGGTCTCCAGGTCCGCGGCCGCCGCGGCACGCATGGCGCGCAGAAGACCGTCGGCGTGCGTGCCGTCAAAGAGCAGGGCGTTGTCGACACCGACCATGTCCCGGCTGCAGCCGTGGCGCGGCATGATGACGGTGCGACCGAAGGACATGGCGAGCATCGCCGTGCCGGAGGTGAGGATGTCCCGGTAGGGCAGCACGGCGGCGTCTGCAGCCCGCATGTAGTACTGGATCCGGGCATCCGGCACGAACCCGGGAAACAGGCGCACTCTCGGATCGCGCTCGGCCCGCTCGCCCAGGGCCGCCGCCGTGGCCGCGTCCCAGGGGCGGCCGGCGATGATCAGCACCGCATCGGGCAGCTCCAGCCGCTCAAAGGCGTCCAGCAGCTCCCACACGCCCTTGTAGGGCCTGATCTGGCCGAAGTGGACGAATACCGGCCCGGCGTTCTCCGCGATGCCCAGCGCCTGCCTCGCGGCGGCGCGGTCCACGTCGTCCGGATAGGCGCCGACGAAGTGGCCGTGGGGTATGCACTCCAGCCGCGACAACTGCCGTGCCGGCAGGGCCAGGCCGCCGGCGACCACCCGCCGGGCCTCGGGCCCGTGGACGATGATGCGGTCATAGAGCCTCGCTGCCGCGCGGCATGTCCAGAGCTCCATCCGGGGGAAGCGGCGCTCGTGCTCGAGCAGGTTGTGCGCGGTCCACACGATCCGGGTGCCGCGTCGGCGTAGCAGGGCGAGCTCGGCGAGGAAACGCAGCGACTTGACGAGGGTGACGGCCTTGTTACGGCCCAAGGTGATGCGGTGGGTCCAGTGCAGATGCAGCACGTCGACGCGGCCCGCCTCCCTGACGGCGCGAAGCAGGGGCAGCCAACCGCGCGGCTGAACCAGCCGGGTCTCCACCTCCTGGGGCCCAAGCGCGTCCGCGAGCCGGCGCTGATACGGATTGCCGGCCGTGGCGTCCGGCATCATCAGCACCCGCAGCGGCCGGCTCCGGGCACCGGGCGCGGCGGTTGCCCCCGCGGAGGCCGGCGCCGCGTCGACCGCCTCCGTGCGGCGATAGGCAAGCGCCGCCGCTTCGGTACGTTTCAGCTCAGCCATAGGTCCACCGGGAAGCGGTTCATCAACAGGCGCAGGTCGATCCGGGGCGGCGCCTCGCCGCCGAGCCGGAGGGCTTCGCCCACTGAGCGGGCGAAGCGGAATTCGGGACGATCGGTGCCGAGGTAGTAGTCCGCGTACTTGAACTGCGGCTCGCCTTCAGCGAGACGCAGCGCGCGGGCGGGGATCCCGTAAGCCTCGGCGATCACCAGCCCGTGCAAGGATGCCGAGATCACCAGGCGGCTGGCCAGGATACGGCGGACGAACCGCTTCCAGTGAGCCGTGGGCCAGAGGATGTGACCCGCGTCCACCTCGGCGACCCAGCGGGCCGGTGAATCGTTGAGGTGCGGGATGACCACGTACTCGGCCATGGTGTCCGGATCCGCCACCCGGAACTCCGGGAACAGCGCCGGCATCAGCAGCGCCGGGTCGCCGTACACCGCCGGGCAGTCCACGCCGCGCCGCAGGAGGAAGTCGCGGGTCAGCGGTCCGCGAACGGCGCGGACGTCCAGCTGCTCAAACCGGTGCCGATGCTCCGGCACCTTGCCGTTGACGCCCGCGCCCCACACCACGTCACCGTCCCGGGCGAAATGCAGCACCGAGCCGATGGCCAGCAGCCTTCCGCGGTCCGGGCGCTTGTCGGCGATCCGCCAGCCGAAGCGGTCCAGCATGCGCTGCACCGTGAGCGGCGAGAGGTAGTCGCCGACGTTCTCCCGCCGCGGCCGCAGCCGGCGGCGCGGCGGCGACCACCAGAACACCTGCCGGCGGTGAGCTTCGTTGAATCGGCGCATTGGATCGACGACGGCCACTTCAGGCGGCATTTTCCATGCGCCGCCGCAGCACCGCCTGCAGCGCCGTGCGCCAGTGCTGGGGGCTGGCCTCCAGGGCGCGCCAGGAGCTGGTCTTGTCCAGCACGCTGAACGGCGGCCGCCGCGCGGGCCGCGGGAACTCGGCGGCGGGGATCGGGCGGATGGGCGTCCTGCGGCTGAGCAGGCCCGCCGCCACGGCCTCATCCCGGACGGCAAGGGCGAAGTCAAACCAGGAGGCGACGCCGGCGTCGGTCCAGTGGAAGGTGCCGCTCAGGCCGCGCACGACCACCGCCCAGACGGCATGGGCGAGCCCCTCCGCCGAGGTCGGCGTGCCGATCTGGTCGTCCACCACGTCCAGGTGGTCGCGCTGGCGCAGCAGGCGCAGCAGGCTGAGCACGAAATTCCCGCCGAACGGCGCATAGACCCAGGCGGTACGCACGATTACCGCCCGTGCGCCCAGCTCGTCGCGGACCGCCAGCTCGCCGGCCAGCTTGCTGGCGCCATAGACGTTCAGCGGGTTGGGCGTGGCGTCCGGCCGGTAGGGCGTCGGCCGACTGCCATCGAACACGAAGTCGGTGGACACCTGCACCATGCGGGCGCCGTTGGCGGCCGCCGCCCGCGCCAGGCGCCCGGCCCCGTCGGCGTTGACGGCGTAGGCCGTCTCGCTGTCCGATTCGGCCGCGTCCACCGCGGTATAGGCACCGGCATTGAGGATCCAGTGCGGGCTTTCCCGTTCCACGGCCTTGGTCACCGCATCGCGGCAGGCAAGGTCGAGCGCGGCCCGGGTCAGCGCGGTAACCCGGCAGCCGGCCGGGGCGGTGCGCCGCAGAAAGGTGCCCAGCTGGCCGCCGGCACCGGTGATGAGTATGCGCTGCTGCTCTGTGCTCATGGATAGCACTCCGCGTCGCCGAGGCTGACGCCCGCGGCGTCCTTGCTTGAGAGTGTGGGACCGCCGCCTTCCTGCAGCGGCCAGTCGATGGCGAGCTCCGGGTCGTCCCAGCGGATGGTCCGCTCGGCCTCGGGCAGGTAGTAGTCCGTGCACTTGTAAGCGAACACCGCCCGCTCGGAGAGCACGTAGAAGGCGTGGGCGAAGCCGGGTGGCACCCATAGCTGCCGGCGGTTGCGGTCACTGAGCCGGACTGCCGCCCAGCGGGCGAAATGCGGCGAGCTGCGGCGCAGATCGACGGCAACGTCCATGACCTCACCGAGCACGGCCCGCACCAGCTTGCCCTGGGGCTGACGGATCTGGTAATGCAGACCGCGCAGCACGCCGCGCACGGAAGCGCTCTCGTTGTCCTGGACGAAGTCGACATCCAGCCCCAGCTCGGCGAGGGTGCGGCGATTCCAGGTCTCCATGAAATGGCCGCGGTCGTCGCCGAACACCCGGGGTTCCAGAATCTTCACGTCCGGTATCGCGGTATCGGTCACTTGCATGTCGGTTCCTTGGGCAGGATCGGTCGCGTCTCTGCGACCCATGTCCACGGGACGCGAGGACGGATGCAAGATCGATACCCGGTGGGTGGCAAATGTGCCGGAACTTGGCGGCGACGCCCGCGGGAGCGCCTTTTCGGGGCAAATCACGCGCCGTGTACGGCCACCGACGGCCAACCGCCGAGGCCTCTGGCGCCGGCGGTATCAAGGGCCGGATTGTTGGCGATCAACGACAGCCGCGGACCCGGCGGCGGCGTCCTCTTCCCCGCTTCGGCGCGGCGGGAGACGGCGGGTGGGCTCGCTCCCGGCGGCGGATTCACACCGCCGGCCCGGGCTGTCGTAGGTTGAAGACAACCGGCAATTGATCGGCGAGGGACAAGATATTAAATTTGAGCCTTGGAACATGACGGGGCATTCACTTCCCGTCCAGCGGGAGCGGGTTTCATGACACGAATTGCAAACATCATCGCCACCGGCCATTACGTCCCGGAGCGCCGGGTGACCAACGCGGAGCTCACGGAGCACTTCACCCAGCTGGGCCTGCCGGAGGTGGTGGACAAGCTCGAGGCCTCCTCGGGCATCCGTCAGCGCTACTACGCGCCGGAGGACTGGGCGACGTCGGACGTGGCGCTGCCCGCCGCCCGCGAGGCCCTGGAACGGGCCGGACGCAGCCCCTCGGAAGTGGACCTGATCATCCTGGGCACGGACTCGCCTGATTACATCACCCCGGCCACGTCCACCGTCCTCCAGGAGAAGCTGGGGGCCAAGAACGCCGGTACCTTCGACGTGGGTTGCGCCTGCGCCTCGTTTCCGACCGCGCTGGCCAGCGCCGCCGGCCTGATCGCGACGAATTCGGCCATCAACACCGTGCTGGTGATCGGCGTGTACATGATGCACCGCCTGGCAGACCCGGATGATCCGATGATCTTCTTCTACGGCGACGGTGCGGGCGCCGCGGTCGTAGAGCCCGGGAACGAACCGGGCTTCATCGGCACTGCCATGCGCGCCGACGGTGCCTATGCCCATCACTGGGGGATCTACGCCGGGGGCACCAAGGAGCCCGCCAGCGTGGGGGCCATCGAGGCGGGCCGCACCAACGTGCGGCTGGTCCACCGCTACCCGCCGGAAATCAACGAGGAGGGCTGGCCCATCCTGTTCCACAAGCTGGCCCGGGAGAACGACTTTACGGTGGACGACGTGGACCAGCTGCTGTTCACCCAGGTGAACAGGGAGACCATCGAGCACGTCTCCGCCGCCATCGGCCTGCCCGTGGAGAAGGCCCACATGATCATGGAGACCTGCGGCTACACCGGCTCGGCCTGCATTCCCATGGCCATGGACGACGCCATTCAGAAGGGCAAAATCCACTCCGGCGACCTCATCGTCATGATCGGCTCCGGCGTGGGCTACAACCAGGCCGCCACCGCTATCCGCATGCGGTGACCCCCGTCGGGCCGGCCTCAGGTGTCATGCAGCCGGTCCAGCATCCGTTGCCCGGAGCCCGACTGCATCAGCATGCGGACGAAGCCGGCCTTGACCTGCTGCGGATTCGCGATGTCCAGCAATCGCTCAAGGACTTCACGACGCTGCGCCGGCGTGGCGTATTGAGCGTCCATGAACATGGCATCCAGATCATCCGGCAGACATCACCCGGAGACCGAAGACGGCAGCCCAAACAGTGTGTCACCCGAGCCGGAAGCGTGTGCCACAGATGACGACGCTGTCGCCGTTCACGCGTAACCCGAGTGTCCGGGCGTTCTCCAGCGCCGTTTGCGGCTCAGGCATGGCGATGCCGTATTCGGTGATGACGTCGGCTTCGGCCGGCTCGAACAGCAGCTCGCCGCCGTCGAGACCGATCCGGTACCCCGCACCCTGGTCGGCCGGCGGCTCGGTGCCCAGCACCTCCGCCCAGCGCCGCGCCATGGCCTCCGGATCGCGAGCCCCAACCGTGGCCGAGACGACCCGACGGGCCCCGTCCGGGTTGACGGCCTCCCGCCAGCGCTCGCCCGCCCAGGGCCATTCCGCCGGCGGATCCGGCTGGTCCACGGAGACGATGGCCCCGCCGATGTCTTTCGGGTGCAGGTGAATGGCGCTGATGTCCGGCCGGTTCGCCTCCCATACGATGCGCACGCCCCGGGCCTCAATGCGGGCCCGGTCGCGCGCGAGGTCGTCGGTTTGCAGGATCAGCATGTAGGCCGAATCGCCGTGGCGCTCGATATGCCTGCCGGCGGCCGTTTGGGGTTGATTCGGGGAGACCACCTCCAGGAACTGGTCGCCGACGACCATGACGGCATTCACCAGGCCGAAGCCCACCAGCTCCGGATCGCGGTAGGCCACCTGCACGCCAAGTACCCGACTCAGCTGATCGACGGTCTGTTCCAGGTCGGCGGCGGCGACGACGATCTGACGTATGCGTAGCGTCACGGCTTCATTCCTCCTCTCGGGAATACTTCAGTGTTTCCCTTGGTACCGACTCTAACGGCCCACGAACCGGGGCGCGCGCTTCTCCACGAATGCCCGTGCGCCCTCACGGTGGTCCTCCGTCTCGCCGCAGCGCAGCTGGGTCCAGGCCTCCCGGTCCAGCAGGTCGGCGTAGCCCTGGACCGACGCCAGCCGGACGTTCTCCTTCATGTAACGGTAGGAGACCTGCGGCCCGCCGGCGATCCGCGCCGCCAGCTCGCGCACCCGCTCCGGGAATTCATCGTGGGGAACCACCCGGTTGACCAGGCCCAGGGACAGGGCCTCGTCGGCGGTCAGCACGTCGGAGAGGAACAGCAGCTCCTTGGCCTTGCCCTCGCCCAGCAGCCGCGTCAGCGGCCAGGTCACGCCGAAGTCGCCGCCGAAACCCACCTTGGCGAAGGCGGTGGTAAGCTTCGCCTTGTCCGAGGCAATGCGCAGATCGCAGGCCAGGGCGATGCCCAGCCCCGCCCCCGCGGCCGCGCCGTTGACGGCGGCGACGGTGACCTTCGGCATGGCGTAGAGCAGACCGCTCAGGCGGTGGGAGTGGCGTTGCCGGTCCAGGCGCTCCTCGAATGTGAGCTCCCGGCCGCGCCCCGCATTCATCGCCTCCACGTCACCGCCGGCGCAGAAGCCGCGGTCAGCGCCGGTCACGACAATACAGCCCACGTCGGGATCGACCGCCAGCTTCTCCAGCTCGACGATGCTCCGGTCGATCATCTCCGGCGACAGGGCGTTGAGTCGATCCGGACGGTTGAAGGTGAGTGTGGCAATGTGGTCGGAAACATCAACGGTCAGGTGGTCGGTATCGGTCATGGCGGTGTCCGTCCATCTCCGGTGCAAGTGAACTCTCGGGCGCCGTAGTGAGCCGAAATCACGGCGCCAGCATGTAGCGGAAGTTTTCCCGAACGACGCGCTGCGGGACGGGCGTCTCCAGGGCTTCCAAGGCCTCCGGCAACGAGGCGAAGAATGCTTTGGCCCGATCCCGCGTCGCGGCGTCCAGGGACTGGTAGAAGTCCACCGGCCGCTGCCACATCCACTGGTTGGCGGGGAAGATGCCGCGCTCCTCCGTCACGCCCTCCACGGTGAAGGCATGCTGGCCGATGGTGCGCTTGAGCTTGCGCTCGCCCGGATGCTCGTCCGCCCAGCGGGCCACTGCCCCGACGGTACTAAGCAGCACCGGCAGGTGCTCGTCGGCCATCCGCCGCAGCAGGGGAAGCAGCGTCTCCGGCACCTCGTCGTCGGCCAGAAACGCGCCTTCGTGCTCCTGCGGATCGTGCATCCGCCGCACCCATTCGGCCACCCGCGGCGCGTGGGCCTCCATGATCCGTCCCGAGGCGGGGTCGAGATAGAGATGGGCGTAGAGCGGTCCGATCAACCCGTAGTCGCCGATGGAGGGTCGCGTCCCGAGCAGGAAGGGGTGGTGTGCCAGATGGGCCTCGAAGTCGGCCAGGAACTGCAGATAGCTCCGCTCGATGGCCTCGATGTTGTTCTCCGTGATACCCAGCGCCGGGAGCATCCCGGAGAAGCGCCTGGAGCGGTCCAAACCGATTTCCTTCTGCTGCTCCGGCGTCGCCTCCGGGGCCGCCGTCGCGCCGAACTGGCGAATGATGTAGTCCCGGTTGCCCGACAGGTTCCAGCGGTAGTGCATGGCCGGAATCACCAGCCACTCGTCGCCGTAGACCTCCATCAGTAGGGCCACCAGCTTCTGCAGCGGGGTCGCTGGATAGACCGCAGGCGCAGGATACAGCGACTCGAAGTAGTCGATGATGTCCGTGGTGTCCTGCACCGTCCGGCCGTCCTCGGTAACCACCACCGGGATGATGGGAAAACCGACCCGGGGCAGGATCACGTCCTTGAAGACCTCCCCCGTGGAGAGGACCTCCTCGAGAGGGATCTGCTTGAAGCGCATATAGGCCCGCGCCTTGCCGGTGTAGTAGGAGATGGGCGAGCCGATCAGTTGATGTGCGGACATTGGAGCTGAACCGGTGTTCATCTTGGTTGCATGAGCCGGCGCGGAGCATGGCCGCGCCAAACCCCGCGGTGCGACGGACCGATTCGCGTAATCCAGCAACAATCGCGTCCCGATTGCAAGACTTGACACATCTTGAGCGTCTGCCAGAGCGAGGCGGCCCGCTGGAGCGGACGAGTCAATTCGGGCATGTGTTCGAATCGAGCGTCGACGCAAATACGGTGCGCACGCGAGTCCCCAGGGCGGGCATTCGCTGCCCGCCCATCGGTCGCTTCCCCAATCCCGCGTCAGTAAGTCAGGACATTCCGCCTCTACGATCAATCCTTTTCACTTTTCTCAACACAGACAGAGACACCTGGTGGGATAAACAAGGTAGGTGAACACAGAAAGAGGAATTTCAAGATGAATACGGATAGGCACCGACTCAGGTCGACTTTGGCCACACTCGCGGCGATAGTGGCCCTCGCGTTCGTAGTTACCGCTTGCGGCGGTGGTGGCGGTGACGACGACTCCACTCCCACGATCGACCCCCCGGACGCACCGACGAGCTTCACCGTCGAACGGACGCCGGACGCGACGCTCTCGGCGACCCTGACCTGGTCCGCCGCCGCAACGGGAACCGAGGCGACGAGCTTTGAGGTCTACCGCAGCACCACGGCCGGGACCGTGTTCCAGCCGGACAACCACCTCATCTCGATCCCGGCCGTCGCGGGCCAGACCCTGTACACCTTCGTAGACAACGCCGGGCTGACTCCGGTTGACACGTACTGGGTGGTGAGCGCCAAGAATGCCGGCGGGGAAACGCCCACCGCGGAGGTCATGTACAAGCCGATCGGCCCGCCCGGCGGTACGGGCGACACCGGCTACGGGAACAACTTCTCGGCAGCACTGATCTTCGCCGACGGCGTCGGCCTGGGCGGCGATGCCATCACCGGCACCTGGACCAGTGATCTTACGGCGATTGACTATGCCACGGGACTGCGTCCTCTGAGCACCGAGGTATTGCCCCCAACCCAGACCACTTTGCCCTACTTCGACCCGGACACGGAGTTTCTGCTCGACGGTACCAGCTACTTCGAGCAGCAGACAGCGAGCACCCGGCAGGGCGAGTGGGTCGACGGTTCGGGCGAGCAGCCCCACGTCACGGCGACGTGGGGCGACAACCTCATCAGCCAGAGCCTGACCGAAGAATCGGTCATCAGGATCGAGATGGTGCTCAGCAAGGCCCTGTCCACGCCCATGCAGTCCTACAGCATGAAGTCGCTCTACGGCGCCAAGAACAACGAGATCCAGGGGACCGACGGGACAACCTACGACAACTCGACCGCCTTCGTGTTCGCGTCGAACGCGCACCTGAAGATCGAGAAACTGGACGATACCGGAACCACCGTCGTCGGGGCCCCGCTGTACGATCAGACGCTGTGGGAAGGCGACGGGCCCGGGTTCCTGGGCGGCGAGGTGAATGTGGCCGGGAACTTCACCTACGGCTTCGTGTGGGACCTGAAGTCCCAGGTGCTACCCCTCGACATCCCCTCGAAGACCGGGACCTGGCGGATCACCTTCTCGCTCGACCCGCAGTCGCCCCAGGGCAACTTCAACAACACGTTCATCGACACGGCCGCCAACGGTGTCCGCGTCTCCGACACCGAGGTCTACATCGACATCAACATCGCCGCGAAATGAAACGGCGGCAAACGGAACGAAGCCGGCACCCCGTCGAGGCGGGGCGCCGGCGCTCCTGTCCGGCGCCGGCATACGGACCAGCTTCCGCTCCTTCCCACGGACGGCGGGCCCTGGCACGGTGCCTGCCAACATAGGCCGCCGGCCCCCATGGCAGCCGGTGACTCAGCTCATCGGAATTGCGAACGTCCCAATGGTAGACTCGGCTTGGCCGGTCGGGCATGTCCGCGGTGCGGGGCCGTTCAGAGTCCGCCCTTGTGCCGGGTCCGGACCAACCTTCGGGATGGCCTACATCAACAGCAGAGACCACATTTGCCCATGAGTTTTGACACCGCTCTTTCACTGTGCGGTCCTCTGAGACAGCCGCAGCAGATGCTGGCTGAGCAGGAGTACGCCGGCCACACCTCCATTCACGATGACTCCACTGCAGAGCAGCTCGGCCTCAGAGCCGGCCCTATCGAGGGGCCGACCCACTTGAGCCAGTTCGTGCCGCTGCTGGCCCATTTCTGGGGCGAGGCCTGGTTCGAGCGTGGCTGTTTCTCCGCGCACTTCCAGAACATGGTGGTGGAGGGCGATTCGGTACGCGCCTTCGCTGAGCTCCCCGCGTCCGGCGCCTCCCGGACGCGGGCCTGGGCCGAGAAGGCCGATGGCACCCCGGTGCTCGAAGCCAGCGCGAGCATCGGCCCGGACCACGGCGAGAGCCTGCTCGAGCGGCGCATGGCGAAGCTGCGGCCGCCCGAGAAGCTCGTGATTCTGTCGGACCTGCATGTGGGGATGACCGGGGCCGAGGACGAGCCGGTGCGCATGGATGCCGACCGGCACATGGGCAAGCTCTACCCGTTCTCCCTCAACCAGAAGCTCGAGAAGATCACCGAGCCCTCGCCCTGGTATGCCGACGCCTCGTCCTCTCCCTGGGGCCGTCCGATCATTCCGCTGGAGATGGTCAGCGTCCTCGCCGAGCACACCAGCCACAAGGCGCGGTTCCCGGTGAAGCAGCCCAGCGTCGGCCTGTTCGCCGACCTGGAGATCCGCATGGTCGAGGGACCGCTGTTCGTCGGCGAGGACTACTTGATCCGGCGCGAGATCGTCGCCCTGTCGGAGAGCCGGCGCACGGAGTCCTACTGGGTGCGCACGCGGATCTTCGATGCCGCCGGAGAGCGCCCGCAGGCGGAAATGCTGTTGAATCACGCGGTGATGAAAGCGTCCTTACCGGGCTACGAGGAAGCACGGCGGAGCCTGTAGGGGGAAGCCGCTACGCGGCCCGGTCCCGCGGGCGAATGGATATCTCCAGGCCGAGGGCATGGAGCAGCGTCACGAGGCTCGAAAGACGCGGGTTGCCGTTCTCGGAAAGCATTCGGTACAGCGCTTCCCGCGCCAGCCCGGAGTTGTCGGAAAGCGACTTCAGCCCGCCATGGGCTTTCGCCACATTCCGCAGCGCCACAAGCATGATGCGTTCATCACCGTCCTCAATCGCAGCGTTGAGGTACTCGGCGGCGATCTCGGGAGAGCTCAAATAATCCACCGTATCGAACGGCGCCGACCCTGCATTATCGACCATGGTATTGGCTCCAGAATTCTTTCGCGTTGGCGATATCACGGCTCTGGCTGTCCTTGCCGCCGCCGCAAAGCAGCAGCACGGCGGCTTGCCCGATCCAGCCGAAATAGACCCGATACCCTTGCCCTTCAGGAATGCGCAGTTCCCAGACACCATCTCCCACGGATTTCGCATCGCCCGTGAGTCCGGCGGCTAATCGATCCAAACGGACCAGGATCCGGGCCTTGGCGCGCTGGTCCCGCATTGCCCCGAGCCAGTCATCAAAAGGGCGCCGGCCATGTTCGTCCATGAACTTCCGGATTTGCTGTATGGGGAGAAATGTGACTTTAAAGTTACATTTCGTCAACGCCGTCCTGGTAGACGACGATCGGGGTAGATCTCCAAGGTCGGACGCTCCATCGTCCGCACCGCGCCTGGCGTCTCAGGAGCGGGTCCCGGGCTTGCCGCCCGAATTGGCCCCGGCCTTTGAACCGCTTGCCCGGGGGCTTGAGCCGGCTGTGGAAGACTCGGCGTGCGTGGACTTGCTCCCGGTGTTGCCGGCCGTGGCCTTCTTCGCCCTGCCCGCCGGCTTCTTTTCCCTGGCCGGCTTCTTTGCCTTTCCCGCCGGCAGTGGAATGAACCGCAAATGATCCCCCTCGCAGGGGAACGCGGCGGGCTCGCCTTTGGGGTCGTCGTTGGCGATCCACACGGATTGGTCGCCTTGCCACAGCCCACCCTCAACCTGCCGGACGAAGTCGGCGATGAGCCGCGAAGTGAGCTCCGGCACCTCCAGGGTGAAGGCATGGCAGACGTGGGGGACGAGCATGAGCCGGGAGCTCGGGATGTTCCGGCGCATGATGTCGTGGAGGTGGCGCGGGGTCAGGGCGTCGTACTCGGCGTTCATGATCAGCGCCGGGCACTTGATGCGGTGGAGCTCGGCCGTGATGCTCACGAAATGGCTGAGGGACTCCATCAGGTTCTGGATGCCGTAGAGCTCGAAGGTGGACACGCCCACCCGCTTGATGATGTGCATGAGCTCCCGGTTCTCGCGCAGCCACTTGTCACTGAAATTGAGCGGCGTGAGCAGATCCAGATAGAACTCGAAGCCCACCCGCACCAGGCCCATGTACAGGTTGTAGGCGTGGCCGCGCAGCTGCTCGTCCATCTCGCTGAATGTGGAGGCGGGCAGGATCCCGCCCACGCGGTCCGGGTACGTGTAAGCATACTTCTGCACCACCACACCGCCGAATGAGATCCCCATGACGTAAGGGCGTTCAATGCCGAGATGTTCGTGGAGCGCGTACAGCGAGGCGGCGTGGTCGTCGAAGTCCAAACCCAGGATCGGCTTCGATGAGGCACCCTGGCCGATCATGTCGTAGGTCAGCACCCGGCAGCCGAGCTTCGGCAGCAGCTGGAAATACGGGGCCCAGTGGGAAGTGCGCATGGACAGGCCGTTGCACAGGCTCACCACGGGCAGATCCGGATCCCCGTGGAGCTCGTAGTAGACGTCGTTGCCCTTGTACGGGAAGCTCGGCATCTTACTCTTCTCCCCCGGCTGACTCCTGCATGGACTCCATCACCTCCGTGAGCAGTCGATCGTACAGGCTTTCCACCACCGTCCACTTGCGCTCGATCAGCGCCTCCTTACGGTCATTGTCCAGGCCCAGGTCCAGATCCTTGAGCAGGCGGATCTGACTCTGGATCTGGCGGCCGTTCTCTTCCTCGATCTCGGCCAGGGCGGCGAGGAAGGGCGTGTCCAGCGGCAGGTGCGCCGGGAGCAGCGGCAGGAAACGGATGTCCGCCATGAAAGCGTGGCTCAGAGCCAGGTACTCGTAGAACTGCAGGTCGATCTCGAACGGGCCCTGGAGATACTTGGCGGCGTCGGTCTCCTGCCAAAGTGCCAGGTTGAGGCTGGTGGCGTCCATGTACACGGCCGGGTTGGTGCTCCACTCGGTCGCCCGGGCGATCAGGGTCGACAGCTCCACCTCCTTGAAGCACTGGTTGTGGAGGAACCGGTAGGGCGCCCACTCCAGCGGCTGGAACTCGATCTTGGCGAGAATGGCGGCGTTGATGCCCTTGACGCCCTGGATGAAAAGCGCGATCCGGGTCTGCTGGTCGGGCCCGAGGCGCTGTTCCCCGAACAGCGCCTTGGCCTGCTTGCGAATACTGTGCGACTGCGCTGACATGTCCTGGTGTCCTGATGCTGAGCTGCGCCGTCGGGCCGGGGCTCCGGCCCGACTCTCCGTTCCGGGATTCTATCGGTTGCGCGCCGTCGGCGACATGCCCGGTGACAACGCGGGGTGGGCTTGCGTCCGCCCCACGAGCGGACGCCGATTGTTGGGCTCTTCCTCAAGGCACTAGCCCCGCAGGCCGCATCGCGGTCAGAATGGGAGCGACCAGCAGCGGGCAGAGGAGTCGGGCATGGATTCCGGCACGGCCGAGGCGAAGAAGGCGGAAGCCCTGGAAACGGTTGTCCAGCGTGTCTTCCAGCGCTGGCCCGGCGACGAGCAGGATCTCCTGGAGCGATTCGTGCGCTGCTATTTCTCCGGAGTCGCTCCGGAGGACCTCACACCGCGCGATCCCTCGGACCTCTACGGCGCGGCCCTGTCTCACTGGAACCTGGGCGGCCGCCGCCGGCGCGGCGTGCCGGCGCTGCACGTGTACAACCCCGACACCGAGCACAACGGCTGGGAGTCCACCCATACGATCGTCGAGGCGGTCACCGATGACATGCCGTTCCTGGTGGACTCGGTATCCATGGCCCTGAACCGGCTGGGGCTCACCATCCACCTCATCATCCACCCGGTGCTCAGCGTCCGCCGGGACCGCCGCGGCCAGGCGGTGGACGTGGCCGGGCAGGCCGGCAGCGAAGGCTACCAGACGGAAGCCTGGATGCATTTCGAGGTGGACCGCCAGGGCGACGAGACCCGGCTCGCGGCCATCCAGCGGGACGTGCTGGACGTGTTGGGGGACGTGGGGGTGGCGGTGGAAGACTGGCAGCCCATGCGCCATCAGCTGGACAACGTCATCCGCGGTCTGTCCCGCCACCCGGCGCCGGTGGAAGCCGACTATCTGGACGAGGTCCGCGCGTTCCTCAAGTGGATCAAGGCGGACCACTTCACCCTGCTCGGCTACCGCCGCTACCAGTTCACCAACATGAAGGACGAGGAAACGCTGAAGTCAGTGGCCGGCAGCGGGCTCGGCCTGCTGCGGGAGCGCGACAGCCACGTCTCCGCCAGCTTCTCGCAGCTGCCCGAGCTGGTTCGAAGCCGGGCGAAGGATCCGGCAGAGGTGCTGATCATCACCAAGTCCAACTCCCGGGCCACCGTGCACCGGCCGGGCTACATGGACTACCTGGGCATCAAGCGCTACAACCAGGCCGGCGAGGTCATCGGCGAGCACCGTTTTCTCGGCCTGTACACCTCCGGTGCCTATCACCGCAGCCCGCGCGGCATTCCCCTGCTCCGGCGCAAGATCGATCACGTGCTCAACCAGGCCCGGCTGCGGCCCGACAGCCACGCCGGCAAGGCGCTGACCAACATCCTGGAGACCCATCCGCGGGACGAGCTGTTCCAGTCGGATCCGGACACGCTCTACGAGACGGCCATGGGTATCCTCCACCTTCAGGAACGCCAGCGGGTACGCCTTTTCGTGCGCTACGACACCTACCGGCGCTTCGTCTCATGCCTTGTCTACGCGCCTCGCGAGCGCTACAACACGGAGGTCCGAGAGCAGATCCAGGGCATCCTGCAGCAGGCCTTCGCCGGCTCCCAGTCGGAGTTCTCGATTCAGCTCTCGGAGTCGGTCCTGGCGCGGATCCACATCATCGTGCGCCTGAGCGAGCCCGGGCATCCGAACTACGACCACGACGAGCTGGAGCGGCGCATCGCCGCCACCATGCGCTCCTGGTCCGACGACCTGCACGGGGCGCTGTTGGAGCACTTCGGCGAAGAGCGTGGCAACCGGCTGTTCGAGCGTTACGGAGAAGCGTTCGGCGCCGCCTACCGGGAGGAGACCGGCGCGCGGGCCGCGGCCCACGACGTCGAACGGCTGGAGCAGGTCGAGGTCCGGGGCGACCTCGCCATGAGCCTCTACCGGCCGCTGGAAGCGCCCGAGGACGTGCTGCGCTTCAAGCTCTTCCACGGCGCCGACCCGATCACCCTGTCCGAGGTCCTTCCCGTTCTGGAGCACATGGGCGTGAAAGTCTTCGACGAGCACCCCTACGAGGTGGAGCGCGCCGACGGCCCTACTGCGTGGATCCACGACTTCGGCCTCTACCACGCCGGCGGCGGCCCGCTGGAGGCGGAGCGGGTGCGCGACGCTTTCCAGGACGCCTTCGCCGCCGTGTGGCAGCGGCGTGCCGAGGACGACGGTTTCAATGCCCTGGTGCTGGCGGCCGGGCTTGGCTGGCGGGACATCGTGGTCCTGCGGGCCTACGCCAAGTACCTGCGCCAGGTAGGCACCCCGTTCAGCCAGCAGTACGTGGAGCAGACCCTGGCGGCCCACCCGCAGATCACCCCGCTGCTGGTGGAGATCTTCAACGCCCGCCTCGACCCGGACCGCCGCGACGACCGCCGCGCGGACGAGCTGGCCGACCGCGTGCAAAAGCGCCTGGACGAGGTTTCCAGCCTGGACGAGGACCGCATCCTGCGGCGCTTCCTCGCCGCCGTGGACGGCACCCTGCGCAGCAACTACTTCCAGATGGACGCCGACGGGCAGCCGAAGCCCTACCTGGCCATCAAGGTCGATTCTTCGCGGATACCGTGGATGCCCAAGCCGGTACCCATGTGCGAGATATTCGTGTACTCGCCGCGCACCGAGGGCGTGCACCTGCGCGGAGGCAAGGTCGCCCGCGGCGGCATCCGCGCCTCGGACCGCCGGGAGGATTTCCGCACCGAGATCCTCGGGCTGATGAAGGCCCAGATGGTGAAGAACGCCGTCATCGTTCCGGTCGGCGCGAAGGGCGGCTTCGTGGTCAAGCGGCCGTCGGAAGACCGCGCCGCCCAGGCCGAGGAAGTGCAGGCCTGCTACCGGCTGTTCATCTCCGGGCTGCTCGACCTCACCGACAACATGGTGGAGGGCGAGGTAGTACCCCCCGAGGAGGTGGTGCGCCGGGACGACGACGATCCCTACCTGGTGGTGGCCGCTGACAAGGGCACGGCGACATTCTCGGACCTGGCCAACGGCATCGCCGGAGAATACGGCTTCTGGCTGCGCGACGCCTTCGCCTCCGGTGGCTCCAGCGGCTACGACCACAAGAAGATGGGCATCACCGCGCGGGGTGCCTGGGAGGCGGTCAAACGCCACTTTCGGGAGCTCGGCAAGGACATCCAGAACGAGCCGTTCACCGTGGTCGGGGTCGGTGACATGTCCGGCGACGTGTTCGGCAACGGCATGCTGCTGTCCGAGCAGACCCAGTTGATCGCCGCGTTCGATCACCGGCATATCTTCATCGATCCAACGCCGGACGCGGCCAGGTCGTTTGCCGAGCGGCAGCGGCTGTTCGAGGCCGGCCGTACCAGCTGGTCGGACTATAACGAGAGCGTGATCTCCGAGGGCGGCGGGGTGTACGCCCGCACGGCCAAGTCGATCCCCCTTAGCGAGACCGCCCGGGAGGCGCTTGGCGTGAATGCCGCAAGGCTGGCGCCCAACGAGCTCATCGCGGCCATCCTCAAGGCGCCGGTGGACCTGCTCTGGAACGGCGGTATCGGCACCTATATCAAGGCATCCGCCGAGTCCCACGCCGACGTGGGCGACAAGAGCAACGACGCGGTGCGCGCCGACGCGGCCGAGCTGCGCTGTCGCGTGATCGGCGAGGGCGGCAACCTGGGCGTCACCCAGCGGGGCCGGGTGGAGTTCTGCCAGCACGGCGGCCGCATGAACACCGACGCCATCGACAACTCCGGCGGCGTCGACTGCTCGGACCATGAGGTCAACATCAAGGTGCTGCTCAACCAGGTCGTGGACGATGGCGACCTGACCGGCAAGCAGCGCGACCGCCTGCTCACCGAGATGACCGAGGACGTGGCCGCCCTGGTGCTGGCCAACAACTATAGCCAGACCCAGGGGCTGAGCCTCAGTGAGCGTCATGCCGCCGGCATGGTCGACGAGCACAGCCGCTTCATGCGTTCGCTGGAGCGCGCCGGGCGGTTGGACCGGCGCGTGGAGAACCTGCCGGGCGAAGAGGAGATCGGCGATCGTCAGAAGGCGGGCGAGGGGCTCACGCGGCCGGAGCTTGCGGTGCTGCAGGCCTATGCCAAGAACGAGGCCTTCCACGCCCTGCTGGAATCGGACGTGCCGGAGCTCCCCTATCTGCTGGACTCCCTGCTGCGATATTTCCCCAGGGCACTGCAGGAGCGCTACCGGGCGCGCATCGAGGGTCACCGGCTGCGTCGGGAGATCCTCGCCACCGTGATCGCCAATCACGTGGTCAACCGGATGGGCAGCACCTTCCTGTTCCGCGTCGAGGAGATCACCGGCCTCGAACCGGCTGTGGCAATCCGCGGCTACCTCGCCGCTCGGGAAATCTATGGGCTCGACGGGATCTGGTGGTCGGTCGAGAGCCTGGACAACCGGGCGGCGGCCTCCCTGCAGACGGACATGCTGCTGCGGGTGGGCCAGATCCAGGAGCGGGCAACGCTCTGGCTGCTGCGCAACCTGCCCACGCCGCTGGACATCGAGTCCACCGTTGATACCCTGCGGCCGGCGGTGACGCAGCTCGCCGACCGCCTGGAGGACTGCCTGCCGGAGGCCGACTACGGGCGACTCCAGGAGGAGTCGGCAGCGCTGGCCGACCGGGGGCTCGGCGAATCCATCGCCTGGCAGGTGGTGCGGCTGGACGGCCTCTTCCCGGCCCTGGACCTGGTCAAGGTCTGCACCGACACGGGCGCCGTAATGGCCCATGCCAGCGACGTGTACTTCGCGGCCGTGGATGAGCTCGGGCTGGGGGCGCTGCGCGACCGCATCGCCGATCACGAGCCGGCCGACCCGTGGCAGGAGCGCTACCGGGCGGGCCTGGAGGATGAGTTCTTCGTGCAGCTGCGGCTGCTGACCCTGCGCATCATCCATGGTGCCGAGCCCGGGGACGACGCGGCCGGTGCCGTGGAACGCTGGCTGGAGCAGCAGCGGCCCATGGCCCAAAGGCTGGAGCAGACGCTGCTCGCCTTCGCCGGCACGGCACAGGTCGACCTGCCCATGCTGGGCGTGGCGCTCCAGGAGTTGCGCAACCTGGCCCAGAGCGGGGCGGCGCATCATATCGACACGGTCCGCCGGAGCCAGCGCCGTACCGCCTGAGCGCGGCAGCCGACGGGGCGTCCGTTCACGGGAGCACGTCATGAGCCAATCGCGGCAGGCACTGTCGCTGCACTATCAGGAACGGGGTGAGGGGCCGGCAGTGGTGATGCTGCACGGCCTCTACGGCTCCGGACAGAACTGGGGTCGTCACGCCCGCCGGCTGGCGCAACGGTTCCGGGTGATCACGCCGGATCTGCGCAACCACGGCCACTCGCCCCATGACCCGGCCATGACCTACCCGGCCATGGCCGCCGACGTGGCCGCGCTGCTGGACCGGCTGAAGCTGGAGCAGGCCGCCCTGGTGGGTCACAGCCTGGGCGGTAAAGTGGCCATGACCCTGGCGCTGGACGAGCCCGGGCGCGTCGCGCGCCTGTGCGTGGCGGACATGGCGCCGGTAGGCTACGGCGACCACGGCCACGACGCCATCATCACCGCCCTGCAGGGCCTGAACACCGCCTCCCTGGCATCCCGCGCGGAGGCCGACCGGGCGCTGGCCGACGCCATCCCCGAACGCATGGTCCGCCAGTTCCTGCTCACGAACCTGGAGGGAGACTCCGGCGGCTACCGGTGGCGCATCCCGCTGGACATCCTGCGCCGGGCCCTGCCGGACATCGGCGCATTTCCCGCCACGGAAACCCAGCAGTATCCGGGGCCCGCGCTGTTCGTCTACGGCGGCCGCTCCGACTATGTCACCGAGGCGGGCGAGGCGGCCATACGCGCGCATTTCCCCAACGCCGAGCTGCGCTGTCTCGAACCGGCCGGCCACTGGCTCCATGTGGAAACGCCGGAGGCCTTCGCGGAGGCTCTGGACGCCTTTCTCGGCGACTGAGCGCGGCAGTGGCCGGCGACCGGTTGAACGGACGGGTCGGCAGGCCGCGGCCCTGCCCGCCGCGAGTGGCTTTACGGGGCGTCAAGTCCGTATAATGTCCGGTTCCCGATTACCCCTTGCCGGTGCTGGCGGCGGGGGTCATGTTGCAGAGCGTCTCGGCGGCGGACCGGTACTGACTATCTAGTCTGAGCGCATGACCTCCGGACAGGCTGGCAATCGCCTCAACGACCCGGAGAAGAAAAGGAAGACCCATGTCGGAAGATCTGCGTGAAGCCGCACTGGAGTACCACCGTCTGCCCGTTCCGGGCAAGATCACCGTTACTCCTTCGAAGCCGCTGGCCAACCAGCGCGACCTCGCGCTGGCCTACTCTCCGGGCGTGGCGGCGGCCTGCGAAGCCATCGTGGACAATCCCGACGAAGCGGCCACGGTCACGGCCCGCAGCAACCTGGTGGCGGTGATCACCAACGGCACGGCAGTGCTGGGGCTCGGCCCCATCGGGCCGCTGGCGGCCAAGCCGGTCATGGAAGGCAAGGGTGTCCTGTTCAAGAAGTTCTCAGGCATCGACGTCTTCGACATCGAAATCGACGAGCGCGACCCGGACAAGCTGGTGGACATCATCGCCAGCCTCGAGCCCACCTTCGGCGGCATCAACCTGGAGGACATCAAGGCCCCCGAGTGCTTCCAGGTCGAGCAGAAGCTCAAGGAACGGTTGAACATCCCCGTCTTCCACGACGACCAGCACGGCACGGCCATCATTACCGCAGCGGCCATCTACAACGGCCTACGCCTGGTGGAGAAGCAGTTCGAGGACGTGCGCCTGGTCACCTCCGGCGCCGGCGCCTCGGCCATCGCCTGCCTGGATCTGCTGGTCAGCATGGGGCTCAAGCGCGAGAACATCACCGTCTGCGACAGCCGCGGGGTCATCTATCGCGGCCGCGACGAGGACCAGAGCTCGCGCAAGCACGGCTACGCCGTGCAAACGCACGCCCGCAACCTGAAGGAGGCGCTGGTGGGCGCCGACATCTTCCTCGGACTGTCGGCGCCGGGCGTGGTCACGCCGGACATGGTGGAGACCATGGCGGACAAGCCGCTGATCATGGCCCTGGCGAACCCCGTGCCGGAGATCCTGCCCGAGGTGGTCAAGGAGGTTCGGCCGGACGCGATCATCTCCACCGGCCGCAGCGACTACCCCAACCAGGTCAATAACGTGCTGTGCTTCCCCTTCATCTTCCGCGGCGCCCTGGACGTGGGCGCCAGCACCATCAACGAGGAGATGAAGAAGGCCTGCGTCAAGGCCATCGCCGACCTGGCCACGGCGGAGTCCTCGGACATCGTGGTGGCGGCGTACGGCGGCAAGCCGCTGCGCTTCGGGCCGGAGTACGTCATACCCAAGCCCTTCGACCCGCGGCTCATCACCCGCATCGCCCCGGCCGTGGCCAGGGCGGCCATGGAGAGCGGCGTCGCCCGCTACCCGATCGAGGACTTCGACGCCTACCGGCTCCGCCTGTCCCAGTTCGTGTTCCAGTCCGGGCTGGTGATGAAGCCCATCTTCGAGCGCGCCCGCAGCAACCTGCAGCGCATCGTCTATGGCGACGGCGAAGACGAACGGGTGCTGCGCGCGGTACAGGTCTGCGTGGACGACGACCTGTGCAAACCCATCCTCATCGGCCGCCGGCGGGTGGTGGACGTGCGCATCCGGCGGGCGGGTCTGCGGCTGAAGGCCGACGAGGATTACGAGCTGGTGGACCCGGAGGACGATCCGCGCTTCCGCGAATACTGGACGCTCTACCACAGCATCATGGAGCGCCGCGGGGTCACGCCGGCCCGGGCCCAGACCATCGTACGCACCCGCAACACGGTCATCGCCGCCCTGATGGTCCTGCGCGGCGAGGCCGACGCCATGATCAGCGGCGTGGTGGGCCGCTATCACCGACAGCTCACCTATGTGGAGCAGGTGCTGGGGCGGCGGCCGGGCGTGCGCAACATGGCGGCCATGAACGTGCTGATCATGCCCAAGGGCACGTTCTTCATCTGCGACACTTACGTCAACTACGACCCCAACGCCCACCAGATCGCCGAGATGACCATCCTCGCCGCCGACGAGGTACGCCGTTTCGGCATCACGCCCAAGGTGGCGCTGCTGTCCCATTCCAACTTCGGCGCCTCGGACGCGCCGTCGGCGGCCAAGATGCAGGAGGCCCTGCAGCTCATCGAGGACCGGGACCCCACCCTGGAGGTGGAGGGCGAGATGCACGGTGACGGGGCCATCAGCGAGCAGATCCGAGAGCGGATTTTCCCGAACTCGCGGCTCAAGGGCCAGGCCAATCTGCTGATCATGCCGACCCTGGACGCGGCGAACATCTCCTTCAACCTCCTGAAGTCCGTAGGCGAGGGCGTCTCCGTGGGCCCGATCCTGCTGGGCGCCGGCAAACCGGCCCACGTGCTGACGCCGTCGGCGACGGTGCGCAGCGTGGTCAACATGAGCGCGCTGGCGGCCGTGGAGGCGCAGATGAGCCAGGGTCCGAGCGCAACGCAGGATTGGCCGCCAGATCCACGGCCGCAGTCGTGAATCGGTGAGATATGCGGGCTAGCCCCATGGCCGACGGTCCCGGCACATCACGCCGCGCCGGCGTGCTGCTCACCAACCTGGGCACACCCGACGCGCCCACCCCGACCGCCCTGCGCCGGTACCTCGCCGAGTTCCTCTGGGATCCGCGTGTGGTTGAAGCACCGCGCCCCGTATGGTGGCTGGTGCTGAACGGGATCATCCTGCGCCTGCGGCCGAGGCGCTCGGCGGAAGCCTACGCCCGCATCTGGACGCAGGCGGGATCGCCGTTGCTGGACATCGCCCGCCGTCAGGCGGACGCACTGGCCGTCCGGCTGGGCGGCGACGTGCCCGTGGCGCTGGCGATGCGCTACGGCAGCCCGTCCATCGAAGCGGGGCTCACGGAGCTGCGTCGGGCCGGCTGCGGCCGGGTGCTGGTATTCCCGCTCTACCCACAGTACGCGGCGGCCACCGGGGCCTCCACCCTGGACAAGGTCGCGCAGGTGCTACGGGGCTGGCGGGACGTGCCGGAGCTGCGCTTCATCCGCGACTACCACGACCATCCGGGCTACCTGGACGCCCTGGCAACTTCGGTCCGGCGTTACTGGGACGAGAACGGCCGGGGCCAGATCCTGCTGCTTTCTTTCCATGGCATCCCGCGGCGCTACGCCGACGGCGGCGACCCTTATCCCCGGGAATGCGAGCGCACCGCCAAGGCCGTAGCGGAGCGTCTCGAGCTGGAGCCCGACCAGTGGAAGCTCACCTTCCAGTCCCGCTTCGGCCCCCAGGAGTGGCTCAAGCCTTACACCGACAAAACCCTCCAGTCGCTTCCCGCGGAAGGCCTCACCTCGGTGGACCTGATCTGCCCCGGCTTCTCCGCCGATTGCCTGGAAACCCTGGAGGAGAACGCCATGACCAACCGCGACCTGTTCCTGGACGCCGGCGGGGAGCACTTCGGCTACATCCCCTGCCTCAACGATGACCGGGCCCACATCGACGCCTTGGCGGACATCGTGGAGCAGCATCTGGGCGGTTGGGTGTAATACTGCTCTCTTTAGCCACAGATGAACACAGATAGACACAGATAGACACAGATCCTGGAAGGATCGCGGGAATACTTCAGCGTTTCCCTAGGAGTCTGGGCGGTAGAAATCCAGGGGCTCTGCGGCTCTGAGGCGCTCGTCCGGCAAGGCGCGGCTCGCAGCGAATGGCCGTTGCCCGCGCAGCGCGTCGTGGACCCTCTCACTCACCCACTCGGGCGGGCGGAGCCACTCGATGGCCGACGGTGGCACGACCGGAACTCGCGACAAACTGAGAACTCGCCTCGCGGCCAGAGCCCCTGGATTGCTGCCGCCCAGACTCCTAGCCTTTGTGGGAGCGGCGTCCTCGCCGCGATCTGGCCCTGATGAAGGTCCCGGCCTCATCCCGACCGAATAACGGCGCTCGAACTCCCACGCCCAAAAATCCGTGTTTATCCGTGTCCATCTGTGGCTAAACTTCCAGCGACATGCTCACCGGCACGCCCCCGGTCAGGGTCTGGTACACCACGCAGTAGCGTTCGGTGAGCTCCAGGAGCTTGTCCAGGGTCCCCGGCTCGGCGTCGCTGTCGATCTCCCAGCGCAGGCGGATGGACTTGAATCCGACCGGGGCGTCCTTGGCCACGCCCAGGGTGCCGCGGGCATCCAGCTCGCCCTCAGCCACGGCGCGGGCGTCGTCGATGGGCACCCCCATGGAGGTGGCCACGGCGGAGAGCGTGACGCCCGCGCAGGCGACCAGGGCCTGCAGCAGCATGTCCCCCGAGCAGGCGGACAGCCCCGAACCGCCGGCGGACGGGTGAAGGCCGGCCTCCACCAGGGCGCGGCCGGTCTCCACCGAGCAGGTCACGTCCTCTCCGACCCGCCCTTCGGCGCGCAGGGTGATGATGGCGGCCTCCGGGGCCTGCTGATAGCGCTCCTTGAGCGGTGCCTGGGTGGTGCGCAGGGTTTCTCGGTCCATGGTTTTCATCTCCCCGGTCCGGGCTGACCCGGACCTGCAGCGGAAATTGGTCGATCCGGCCGTTCGGAAGACCGCGCTCCGGTACGCAGAGCGGCCGAGCTTGAAGCCTGATTGCACACTAAGCATAGAGCAGTGCCAAGCCCCTGCGCGCACCCCGCAGCGGAGACGGGAGGGACGGCATCCCCAGCCCATGCGGAGATGATGCTACCCTATTGGGATCGCATCCGTCGCGCGCCGCCGCCACAACCGGCGGCGCGCACCCGCTGTACAACTTCAACGTTCACGCCCACCGGACGGAGGAGGCAAGCCATGAGCCACGCCATCCGTGTTCACGAGAACGGCGGCCCCGAGGTCATGTACTGGGAGTCCGTCGAGGTCGACAACCCCGGCCCGGACCAGGCCCTCGTGCGGCACAACGCTATCGGCGTCAACTTCATCGACGTCTACTTTCGCACTGGACTGTACCCACCGCCGCAGCTGCCGTTCACGCCGGGCATGGAGGGTGCCGGCGTGGTGGAGGCCGTGGGCGACAACGTCACCGATCTCAAGCCCGGGGACCGTGTCGCCTACGCGTCCGGGCCGCCGGGCGCCTACGCCGAAAGCCGGCTGATGGCCGCCGACCGCCTGGTGCCGCTGCCGGACGGCATTACCGACGAGCAGGCGGCCGGCATGATGCTCAAGGGCATGACGGCGCAGTACCTCTTGCGGCGCACGTTCCGCGTGGAGCCGGGACATACGGTGCTCATCCACGCCGCCGCTGGCGGAGTCGGGCTGATTGCCTGCCAGTGGGCCAAGCACCTGGGCGCGCGGGTCATCGGCACGGTGGGCAGCGACGCCAAGGCAGAGCTTGCCGCCGCCCACGGCTGCGATCACCCCATCATCTACACCCGCGAGGATTTCGTGGAGCGGGTCAAGGCGATTACCGACGGGCAGGGCGTGGAGGTGGTCTACGACTCGGTAGGTCAGGCCACCTTCCTCAAGTCCCTGGACTGCCTGAAGCCGCTGGGCACCATCGCCAGCTTCGGCCAGTCCTCGGGCAATGTGGAGCCGCTCAACATCGGGCTCCTCGCGCAGAAAGGCTCCCTGTTCCTCACCCGGCCGACACTGTTCACCTATGCGGCGAAGCGGGAGGACCTGCTGGCCATGGCCAACGACCTCTTCGAGGTTGTCCGCTCCGGCGCGGTCAAGATCGAGGTACAGCAGCGCTTCGCCCTGCGCGAAGCCGCCGAGGCCCACCGGGCTCTGGAGGCCCGCAGCACGACCGCCAGCACTGTCCTGTTACCGGGCTGAGGCAGCAGCCTCGGCGCAGGACCGGGATCCGTCGAAACGATAGGCCCCGGGGTAGCCCAGAACGACACCCTAGCCGCCGCTCCTGGCCGTCTCCGGCGCAGGCACGGTCAGGGACTGCCCCGGCACCGCCAGCCTCAGTGCGCGGTCGAAGGCGTCGCGGGCCGCGTCCATGTCGCCGAGCCGCTCATGCAGCTCGCCCAGCAGCCGCAGGCCATCGGGACTCTCCCGCCGGTTCACGGCGGCCTCCACGTAGCTCCGCGCCCGCGCCCAGAGCTCCGCAGCGGCCGCCAGCCGGCCGGCGGCCAGCAGCAGCTCCGGATCCTCGGGCCGGTCCTTGAGCCAGCTTTCAGCCTGGGTGAGCGCCGTCTGCGGCGTCTCCAGCTCCAGGCGGCCGTAGCAGGCCGCCAGCCGCGGATCCCACTCCCGGCCGAGGGCAGTCCGCAGCGGCGGCTCGGCCAGGTCACTGCGTCCGGCGTCCAACGCCGCCTCGGCATAAGCGAGCACCACTGTGTGGTCCCGCCGCAGAGCCTTGGACAGCTGGCCGAAGATACGCTCCAACGCGCCAGCGTCCCGGCCGCAGCGTGCCAGCCGGCCGAGGGCGGCGCGCCGTTCCAGCTCGGCGTAGCCGGGATCGTCCACCGCGCCCGCCCGCTTCAGTGCCGGCAGCAGCTCGGCCAGCAGGTCCCAGTCCTCCAGTGCCAGGGCGGTATCCCGCAGCAGAGTGAGCACGCGCGGATGATTGGGATCGTTCTCCCGCAGCGCGGTCAGCGTTGCCAGCGCGTGCTCCCACTGGCCCGCCTGCACATGCCACTCCGCCTGCATCAGCCTCAGGGCCGTGGCATTCCTGCGTCCGCGGCCCTGCCGGGCCTGGTCCGCCAGGGCGATGAAGTCGTCGCGGGCGCCGTAGTCCCCGCCGCGCTGGGCAACCTCGGCGGCCAGCAGGTAGCCCAGCAGACTGACCCGGGGCTCTCCGGCCGCCTTGCGCAGCAGCGTCTCCGCCTCCCGGTACCGGCCTTCGGCGGCCGTCAGCAGGCCATTCACCAATCGGTCGCGGGCACGGCCCTCACGGCGGTAGCTCAGCCAGCGGCGGACCCCGGAAGGCAGGCGAACCGTCTTGCTCACCAGTGCCAAGACCGCCCAGATCGCCAGGTACAGCGCGACCAGCACTCCGGCGAACAGAATCAGGCTGATCTGTGCGCGCCAGGCGCCGAAGCCCAGCACCACGTAGCCGTCGTTGTCGCGCAGCCAGATCGCCGCGGCGGCACTGATCAGAAGAAGCAGCAGGGCGAGGAAAAGTCTGCGCATGATCGCCCCCCGATTCAGTTGCCCGTCAGCGGCTGCAGCATGGGACCGATGTCCGGCAGCTCGGCCTGGATGCGCGCCTTGGCCAGGGATGCCAGCTCGTCCTGAGCGGTCCGCACCACGGCCTTGTCGGTGTCATAGTATTGTCCGACCCACTGTGCCGCCTGCTGCAGGCTCTCCCGGTAGAGCCGGGGCTGCTGGCGCAGGAGCGCGATGCGCGCCGCCTCGAGCTGGAGCTTCAGATTCTGGGTGAGGAAATAGCGCTGGTCCGGTGCCAGCAGCGGCGGCTGGTCCTTCACCCGCTCCACGACCACCAGCTGCTCGATGCTGTCAACGAAACGCTGCCAGGCCCGCTGCAGGCGTGCCCGCCAGCCGCCGACAGCGCCCACTTCCCGCGCCGCGCTGCCGTCGGGACCGGTTGTCCGCTGCGCCTCGCCGCGTAGCGGCAGATCGTCCACGGATGCCGCCAGACCCTGCAGCCGCTGGGACAGGCCGCCCACATCGGGCTGATCCACGGCCAGCAGGGCGTCGATGGCCTTGTTGATGCCCTGCCGTGCGTCGACGGTCCGCCCGCCGAAGCCGGCCAGCAGTTTGTCCGCCTCCTTCAGGGCCTGCAGCGCCGAGTCCACGTCACCGCGCAGATTGACGCGGGTCTTCGCCACGGAGGCCAGATAGGCGGCCTCCGAGCGGGTCCACTCGTAGCGGTGGGATTCGGCAAGATCCGCCAGATGATCGATGCGCTTCTCCAGGCCGTGCTGGTCCTGGCGCAACCCCTGGAGCTCGTCCCGGAACTGGGCCAGATTCTCGGTCTGGCTGGCGGCCCGCTTGGAGAGGTCGTCCAGCTTGCCCTCCAGCGCCGAGGCGCGTTTCTCGACCCGATCCGACAGCGCCTGCAGGTCTTTGCCGCTGGCGCGGGACTCGGCGAGTCCGGTCACCTGCTGCAGCTGCCGGTAGAAGTAGTAACCGGCACCGCCCGCCGCGGCCGTCACCAGCAGGCTCACCAGCAAGGCCAGCCCGGCGAGAAGGCGGCCGCTCCCCCGGCTGCGCCCGGCTGCCGCCTTCCCCTCGTCGCCACGGTCCTGCGCGCCCGAATGGCTCTCGGGAAGATTCTGTTTTTCCTCGTTGTCCGTCATCCTCGCACTTCCGTTACTTGCCGCACGCCGGCCACCAGCCCCTCTGGTCCGGGCTCGGCGGCAATCGCCGCAGGTCCCCGGTGTCCGAGCGCCCGCGCGGCGTCGGCCACGCGCCGGCTCACCGCAACCAGGGCGCTCGTGAATACCGCCTCTCGTGCAGGCTCATCGATCAGCTCGAGCAGATGCCGCCACCCGGTCTCGCTGGTGACGATTGTGACCCGTGCGGCGGCCCGCCGCCAGTCTTCCAGGCCCGGAGCCGGCGATCTCGGAGTCGGCAGCGCTCGCCGGTAGACCTCCAGATAGACCACTCCAGCCCCGTGCTCGCGAAGGCCTTCCGCCAGGCGCTCGCGGCCGCCGACGCCCCGCACGATGAGCACGCGGCAGCCGTTTAGCCGCGCCAGCCGCGGGTGAGCCAGCAGTGCGTCGGCGCCGCCGCCGGCCGCCGGCTGCGCGTCCACCCGGACGTCTCGCTCCTGCAGCGCCCTTGCCGTGCCCGCGCCCACCGCCGCAATCGCCGCCGACGCCGGCAGCGGCCGGCCGGCGCGATGCAGCGCGGCGAGCCCGCACTGCACCGCGTTGGGGCTGATGAACACGATCCAGTCGGCCGCCTCCAGCCGCGCCAGGTCCGCCGCGGGGACCGACACCGGTTCGATCTCGATGGTCGGCAGGTAGGTAACGACGCCGCCCTCGGCAACGATCAGCTCGCTGAGCCGCCGTTCCTGGCCCGGCGGCCGCAGGAGCAGGCAGTGGACGCCGCCGAGCGGCTCGTCTCGCACCACCCCGGGCACGCGATCATTCCTCCGCCGCGGCGGCCAGCACCTCGGCCGCACCTTGCGACAGCAGGTCCTCGGCCACGCCGCGGCCGATCGCCGCCGCATCGCCCACCGGCCCCCAGGCCTCGGCGCGGAGCACACGGCTGCCGTCGCGGCGCCCAACCAGGCCGCGCAGATGCAGCGCCTCGCCGTCGATCTCAGCGTAGGCGGCCATGGGCGCGGTGCAGCTTCCGTGGAGTCGGCCGCTCATGGCCCTTTCGGCCGCCACGCGCGCTCCAGTCGGCCCGTGGTTCAGGCAGGCGATGAACGCGTTGACCCGGCCGTCGTCCGTCCGGCACTCGATACCCAACGCCCCCTGACCCACGGCGGGCAGGCTCTCCTCCGGCGGCATGGCATAGGTGATGCGCTCGGCAAGACCCAGGCGCTGCAGGCCGGTGGCGGCGAGGATGATGGCGTCGAACTCGCCGGCGTCCAGCTTGCCGAGACGGGTGTTGACGTTGCCGCGGAGCAGGCTGACGTTCAGATCCGGCCGCCGCTCGCGGAGCTGGCATTCGCGGCGCAGGCTGGAGGTGCCCACGTGCGCTCCCTGCGGCAGCGCATCCAGGCTGGCAAAGCGACCGGAGACGAAGGCGTCCCGCGGATCGCTGCGCTCGGTGATGACCGGCACCTGCAGGCCGGCCGGCACCTCCACCGCGGCGGGCACGTCCTTCATGGAATGCACCGCGATGTCCGCCTCATCGTTCAGCAGACCATGCTCGAGCTCCTTCACGAACAGGGCCTTGCCGCCGATCTCGGCCAGCGCCCGGTCAACAACGCGGTCGCCCCGCGTGCTCAAACGCACCAGCTCCACGGCGAGGCCGGGGTGGGCCTCGCGCAGGATCCTGGCCACATGCTCGGCCTGCCACACGGCGAGAGGACTCTTGCGCGTGGCGATGCGCAGTCGCTGCTGGTTCATGTCTGCCTTGACGCGTTCACGGGTGACGCCCGAAAGGGCGGGTGGCGACACACTCTATACATGTCGCCACGCCGGTTGAACCCCGGCCTTGACGAAGGCGCCTATTCGGACAACCCGGCCGGTGACTTCGCGATCCCGGCACCCCGAACCCGGCGCCGCCCGGAAGCTCGCGGGAACGCTCCGGTGGCTGCCTAGGGAAACACTGAAGTATTCCCGCGAGGCTCTGGCTTACAGGTGCGTTCGCAGACAAGGCGCGTTGCGCAGCGCTGTACTGCCGGTACAGTCAAGCAGCGCAACGCAGGCTGCGGGCGCACCTGTAAGCCCCGAAGGGCGCGCCAGAATCGCCCCCTGGCGTCGTTGGCGTTCTGGTAAAGGGCTACGGCCATTCACTGCGAACGCCGCCTAGCCGGAGAACGATTCTGGCGCGCAGAGCCTCGCGCGAATACTTCAGTGTTTCCCTAGCGGCTGGACTCACGCAACAGATCGCGCACCTTGGGCAAATGCCGGCGGCTCACCTCCAGACGCTGGTCCGTCTCGCGCAGCACGGCGCAGGGGCGGCCGTCGCTGCCCTTCTCCAGTCCCAGCAGAGAGCGCCGCGCCACCAGCGCGTTGCGGTGGATGCGCACGAAACTGTCACCGAATTCCTGTTCCAGGCGCTTCAGCGAGTCCTCGATCAGATCCTCGCCGCCAATATGGTTGACCGTGATGTACTTCTGGTCGGCCTGGAAGAAGCGGACGTTCTCGATCGGTATCAGCTCCAATCCCCCGCGGCGGCGGCAAAGTATGTGCTGGCGCACGCTCTCGTCGACGCTGGCCTCGGCGAGGGCATCCAGCTGCGCGCGGTTGAGCCGTCGCGCCTTGCCCAGCGCCTCGGCGAGGCGGTCTCGGCGCACGGGCTTGAGGAGGTAGTCGATGGCCGCGGTCTCGAACGCCTCCAGGGCGTGATCCCCGAAAGCGGTCACGAAAATCACCGCCGGCGGACTGGACTGGCGAACCAGCCTCGAGGCGGCCTCCAGGCCGTCCATGCCCGGCATGCGTATGTCCATCAGCACCACGTCCGGATTCAGGCGCGCCGCCGCGTCCAGTGCTTCGCGGCCGTTGCACGCCTCGCCGACCACTTGATGACCGCCCACGGCGTCCACCAGCGAGGCCATGCGCGCACGCGCCGGCGCCTCGTCGTCAACGATCAGAATCTTCATCAGCTGCTCGCCGGTAGGGGAATCTCAGTTCCACTCTGTACCCATCCGCCGACTGCACGGCTTTCAGCTTTGCGTTCTCGCCGAAGGCCAGCTGCAGGCGCTCCCTGACGTTTTCCTGAGCCATGCCCATGCCCCCAGAACGGTTGCGGCCGGCGCCGCTCGGCGGGGGATTGTCGATCCATATGTGCAGGCGTTCCTCCTGGCGGGCACCGGTCACCGTCAGTACGCCCCCTTCGGTGCGCGGCTCCACGCCGTAATAGATACCGTTCTCCAGGAGAGGCTGGAGCGTCAAGGGCGGAATAAGGGCGTCATCCGGTAAGTTCTGTAGCTGCCAGCGCACTTCCAGCCGCTCCCCCAGCCGCAATTGCTCCATACTCAGGTAACTATTAACCAATTCCACCTCCTCTGCCAGCGTAACAAGCTGATCGGACTGGCGAAGGCTGACGCGGAACAAGTCGGCCAGATCCTCCACGAGCCGCTCGGCGCATTGGGGGCGGCTGGCGATGGCGGCGGCGATGGTGTTGAGGCTGTTGAACAGAAAATGCGGCCGGATACGCGCCTGAAGCGCCTCGATGCGCGCGTTGGCGCCGGCCCGCATGCGCAGCTCGCGCTCGTGCTGCAGATAGAGATAGCGCAGCAGCACCGCCGCGACGATGGCCGCAACCCCCAGGCTGCGCAGCACGAATGCGCCGCCGGTTTCCGGGGCTTCCGGCACCAGACGCTGGGCGAAACCGCTCACCAGCAGCGTCACCAGCAGAATCAGCGCGTAGCTCACCAGTCCGCCGGCCACGTTGGGCAGACGTGCCAGCAGCGAGCGCAACAGACACAGCGCGCCGGCGCTGCCGAGGCCGATCCACTGCACGAACATGGACAGCAGCCCCAGCGCCGACCACACGTCGTCCGGCACCGGCCCGCTGAGCAGCAGCACGAACACGAGCAGCTCCCCGACTACCACGACGGAGAAAACGCTGGGGACACTGCAGAAATTGGGTAGAAACGACTCGCGCTGCGACAACGGGCCCGGCTCCGTTATTGCTTTGTCCGCAGTGTGTGACGTCACCCCCCGCGAATCAATTTCTTGCGTCTCACTTTGGGACCTGTTGGACAGTCCGGGCGGCCGCGGCGGGCTCGGCCTTGGGAGCGGCTGTGCCGGAATTGCTATACTAACCGGCCTTTTTCCGGAGGATGGACGCCGATGAGCGACAGCAAGTCCCAGCAGCTCTGGACGGGCCGCTTCAGCGAAGCCACCGACGCCTTCGTGCAGGCCTTCACTGCCTCGGAGCGCTTCGACCGCCGCCTCTACCGCCAGGACATCCGCGGCTCCAAGGCCCATGCGCGCATGCTCAGCCGGGTGGGCGTCCTCACCGATGAGGAATGCCGGGCTATCTGCGACGGCCTGGACGGCATCCAGGCGGACATCGAGGCGGGCCGCTTCGAGTGGTCGCCGGCGCTGGAGGATGTTCACATGAACATCGAGAAGGCGCTGACCGACCGCATCGGCGAGGCCGGCAAGAAGCTGCACACCGGGCGCTCCCGCAATGACCAGATCGCCACCGACGTGCGGCTGTTCCTGCGCGACGAGATCGACGCCGTGCTGGCCCAGGCACGTCGGCTGCAGCAGGGCCTGGTGGCGCTCGCCGAGCGCGAGGCCGACACCATCATGCCCGGCTTCACCCACCTGCAGGTGGCTCAGCCCATCACCTTCGGCCACCACATGCTGGCTTGGTACGAGATGCTGGTCCGCGACGAGCAGCGCCTGGCGGAATGCCGCGCGCGGGTCAACGTGATGCCCCTGGGCTCCGCCGCCCTGGCCGGCACCAGCTTTCCCATCGACCGGGCCATGACCTGCGAGTCCCTGGGCTTCGACCGGCCCAGCGACAACTCCCTGGACGCAGTCTCCGACCGGGATTTCGCCATCGAGTTCTGCGCGGTGGCCGCGCTGGCCATGACCCATCTCTCACGCATGGCCGAGGAGCTGGTGTTGTGGGCCTCGCCCCTGTTCGGGTTCGTGGACCTGCCGGACCGCTTCTGCACCGGCAGCTCCATCATGCCGCAGAAGAAGAACCCGGACGTGGCGGAGCTCGTGCGCGGCAAGACCGCGCGCGTCCACGGCACACTCACCGCCATGCTGACCCTGATGAAGGGCCAGCCGCTCGCCTACAACCGCGACAACCAGGAGGACAAGGAGCCTTTGTTCGAGGCGGTGGACGCCGTGCGCGACAGCCTCACCGCCTTCGCCGACATGGTGCCGAACCTGACCGTCATGCGGGCGCGCTGCCGGGAGGCCGCCCGGCAAGGCTACGCCACCGCCACGGACCTGGCGGACTACCTGGTTCGCCGCGGCGTGGCCTTCCGCGACGCCCACGAAATCGTCGGCCGCAGCGTCCGCTACGCCCAGGAGCGGGGCGTCGACCTGGCGGAGCTGTCCCTGGACGAGCTGCGACAGTTCTCCAGCGAAATCGGGGAGGACGTATTCGAGGTTCTCACGCTGGAGGGCTCCGTGGCCGCCCGCAACCACCTGGGCGGCACCGCGCCGGAGCAGGTGCGGGCGCAGATCGAAAAGGCGAAAAAGCGGTTGGCCGCGGATGAACGCAAATGAACGCAAATTTTGTGAGGGGTGCCCCTGACGACACCGATCGGGTAGGCAAAGCCCCCGTGGGAGCGCCGTCCCCGGCGCGATTCCCTAAAATCCATGACCGGCGTTAGCGGCTGGGGCGAGCAGATCGCGCCGGGGTCGGCGCTCCCACGGGGGCTTTGCCTACCCATCAGTGTGCATTCCCGGCCCGCTTCACAACCCGAGCACCCGCTTCAGCCAAGCCCCGATGTCGCGGATTTCCTCCATGCACACGGCGTGCTCCATGCGGTATTCGTGCCATTCGACGTCGTAGCCGAGGCTCTGCAGGTACCGGCAGCTCTTGTCGCCCAGATCGAAGGGCAGCATCGGGTCGTAGCGGCCGTGGGCCATGAAGAGGGGCGTGTCGTTATTGGCCGGGTTGCGCTCCGCCTCGAAGGCCGGCTGGAGGGCCAGGTAGGTGGACAGGCCCATGATGCCGGCGAGGCGTTCCCGATAGCGCGGACCCAGGTGCAGCGCCATTGCACCGCCCTGCGAGAAGCCGGCTATGACGATGCGGCCGGTATCCACTCCGCGCTCGTTCTCGCGGCGGATCAGCGCCTCGATGCGGGCAGCGTTCTCGCGGATGCCCTCATCGTCCTGGGGCTGGTCGGCACCCAGGCCCTTGATGTCGTACCAGGCGCGCATGCGCATGCCGCCGTTGACCGTCACCGGCCGCGGCGGCGCGTGGGGGAAGATGAAGCGGACCGCAGCATCGTCCGGCAGGCCCAGCTCGGGCACGATGGGCTCGAAGTCGTGACCGTCGGCTCCCAGGCCGTGCATCCAGATCACACTGGCGTCGGCGGGGGTCCGGCTGTCGATCTCAACGCATTCCAGCAGCTGCTCGCTCATGGGGTCGGCGCTCCTCGTAGCAGGCATGTTGCGGAGGAGGGTACCGCAGCCGGAGCCCGACAGCCTATTCGCCCCATTGGGGCGGGACCGGGACGCCGGTATAATTGGCGTTTCTCTCACGAGGAGACCCGTCCATGCGTGTGCTGGTGACCGCCCTGACGCTGGCTGCGCTGATCGCCCTGGCCGGCTGCGGCCGCAAGGGCCCTCTGTATCTGCCGGACGACCACTCGACCGGCCAGGACCACCAATCGCAAAGCGAGTGAGGCATTGAGCGAGCAATCCAATCACGGCTTTCACCGCGCCGGCGGGCAGCTCTACCTGGACGGCGTGGCCCTGGAGCAGGTTGCCTCGGAGTTCGGCACCCCATGCTATGTCTACTCCCGCGCGGCCATCGAGGCGGCCTGGCGGGCCTATGATCGGGCGTTTTCGGACCGCGACCACCTCATTTGCTACGCAGTGAAGGCCAACGGCAACCTGGCGGTGCTCAACCTGCTGGCGCGGCTAGGCTCCGGCTTCGACATCGTCTCGGGCGGCGAGCTGGAACGCGTGCTCAGGGCCGGCGGCGACCCCCGGAAGATCGTCTTTTCAGGCGTCGGCAAGAGCGCGGCGGAGATTCACCGTGCACTGCAGGCGAACGTCCTCTGTTTCAACGTGGAGTCGGTAAGCGAGCTGGAACGCATAGCCCGCATTGCGGCAGCGCTGGGCAAGACGGCGCGGGTGTCGCTGCGGGTGAATCCGGACGTGGACGCGGAAACCCATCCCTACATTTCCACGGGGCTGCGGGAGAACAAGTTCGGCATCGACATCGCACAGGCCGAAACGGTCTACGAGCGGGCGGCGGAGCTCCCCAACATCGCCATCACGGGCGTCGACTGCCACATCGGCTCCCAGCTCACCCGCACGGCGCCGCTGGTGGACGCCATGTCCAGGGTCACCCGGCTGGTCGCGCACCTGCGCCGTCAGGGCCACCGTATCGACCACGTGGACATCGGCGGCGGACTGGGCATCCAGTACCGGGACGAGGCCCCGCCTACACCGGCGGTTCTGGCCGAGGCGCTGCGCGGCCACCTCCCGGAGGACTGCCGGATACTGCTGGAGCCGGGCCGCTCCATCGTCGGCAATGCCGGCACGCTGCTCACCCGGGTCGAATACCTCAAGCACAGCGACCACCGCAACTTCGCCGTGGTGGATGCCTCCATGAGTGAGCTGCTGCGACCTGCCCTGTATGACGCCTGGCAGGCGATCGAGCCCGTCACGAGCCGCGCAGACCTCATCAGCGCCGTCTATGACGTGGTGGGGCCGGTCTGCGAGTCCGCTGATTTCCTGGGCAAGGCTCGGGAGCTGGCGGTGGAGGAAGGCAGCCTTCTCGCGGTGCTCTCCGCCGGCGCCTACGGCTTTGTCATGAGCTCGAACTACAACGCCCGCCTGCGGCCGCCGGAGGTCGTGGTGGACGGCGACAGGGCGGTGCTGGTCCGCGAGCGCGAGCCGTTGGAGGCCCTGTGGCGGGGCGAGCGGGCCCTGGACTGACGCGATGCGGCTCGAATTCACCAAGATGCAGGGACTGGGCAACGACTTCGTGGTGCTGGACGCGCTGCGTCAGCCGATCGCGCTCGATGACGAGCAGCTTCGCCGTCTCGCGGACCGGCGCTTCGGCGTGGGCTGCGACCAGATCCTGATGGTGCTGCCCACCGAGGTGGCCGGCGCCGATTTCGGCTATCGGATCTTCAACGCCGACGGCGGCGAGGTGGAGCACTGCGGCAACGGCGTGCGCTGCGTCGGCCGCTTCCTGGCCGAACGGGGCTACACCCGCGAGGACCGGATCACGGTGGCGACCCTCTCCGGGCTGACCCATATCCAGCTGCTGGACGACGGCCGGGTCACCGTCGACATGGGCGCGCCGCGGCTGGCGCCGGCGGAGATACCGTTCACGGCCGAGCAGCAGCAAACCGAATACGCGCTGGACGTGGACGGCGTGACCGTGCGCTTCGGCGCCGTATCCATGGGCAATCCCCACGCAGTCATCCGGGTGGACGACGTGGACGACGCGCCGGTGCGCGCGCTGGGCCCGCGCCTGCAGGCCCACCCCGCGTTTCCGCGCCAGGTCAATGTCGGCTTCATGCAGATCCTGGACCGCGGCCGCATCCGGCTGCGGGTCTACGAGCGGGGCGCCGGCGAGACCCTGGCCTGCGGCACCGGCGCGTGCGCCGCGGTGGTTGCCGGGCGGCTACAGGACTTGCTGGACGCTTCCGTTCGCGTCGGACTGCGCGGCGGCGATCTGCAGATCGAATGGCAGGGCCCCGGGGAGTCGGTATGGATGACCGGGCCCGCGGACACCGTTTTCACGGGCGCTATCGAGATCTGAGCCGGCGGCGGCACCATCTGCAGCGGCGGAGTCTCACGTCGGTAACGTTTTGTGGCATAGTTTGTTTCGTGGCTGCCGGGGCTCGCCTACAATCAGTCGAGAACGGTGCCGGGGGCAGGGTGTAATGACCACACAAAGAAACGAAAAGAACGGCCAGGAACCGCTGACCGAAGCGGCCATCGCGGAATATCTGCTGGACAATCCCGAGTTCTTCCATCGCCAAGGTGAATTGCTGGAGAAGCTGAGCATCCCCCACGACGCCGGCTCGGCCGTGTCTCTGGTGGAGTACCAGCTGCGCGTGCTGCGCGAGGAGAATCGCCGCTTTCGGCGGCGTCTGGACGATCTGCTGGCCATCGCCCGGGACAACGACCGGCTCGCCAACCACCTGCACCGGTTCACCCTGGAGCTGATCGACGCGGACAGCCTGGATGACGTGCTTGCCAGCCTGCACGGCTGCCTGCGTGACGACCTGCGCGCGGATCTGGTGGGCCTGCGCATCATCGGGGAGGTGCCCTCGGGCAGCAGCGCCCGCTCCATCGCGCGCAACGACCCGGCCCTGGACGAGTTCGAGGCCGTGTTCCAGAAGGCGCGGCCGGTGTGCGGCCGCCTGCCCCGCAACCAGATGCAGCTGCTGTTCGGCGATGCCGCCGACAACGTCTCGTCCGCTGCCCTGGTGCCGGTCATCGACACGGCTCCCCTGGGCATCCTCGGCATCGGCAGCCAGCAGTCGGACCGCTACCGGGCGGATCACGGAACCGTCTTCCTGCGGCACCTGGGCGCGCTGCTGGCGCGCAGCCTGCGCCCGCACGTACGCTAGGCCCGGCCCGGCGAGGCCGGTCGGAGGTTGAACCCCATGGACCAGCGGGCCCTGGACGCCCTCGACGGGTACATTGGCCACCTCCGCGGTGAGCGGGGCCTCTCACCGCTCACCTGCGCCGGCTATCGCCGCGACCTGGAAGCCCTCGTCGATTACTGCGACCGTCGCGGCGTGGACGGCTGGGACAGGCTGACGGCCGCCGACGTGCGCGCCTTCGCCGCCGAACGCCATCGCCAGGGTCTCGGCGGCAAGTCCATCCAACGGCTGCTCTCCGCGGTGCGCGGGCTGTACCGCTATCTGGTCCGCGAGGGCCGGGCAGCCTTCAATCCCGCCGCCGACGTGCGCGCCCCGAAATCGCCCCGACGCCTGCCGAGCACCCTGGATCCGGACGAGACCGCCCGGCTGCTGGACGGCGGCAGCGACGACCCGCTGGTCTGCCGGGATCGAGCGCTGTTCGAGCTGATCTACTCCTCCGGCCTGCGGCTGGCGGAAGCGGTGAGCCTCGACGTGGACACCGTGGATCGGCGCCAGCGTCAGCTGCGGGTGGAGGGCAAGGGCGCCAAGACCCGAGAGGTGCCGGTGGGCCGCGCCGCACTCGCGGCGCTGGAGCGGTGGTTGGCAGTGCGCGGCGGCATCGCCGGCGCTGACGAACGCGCCCTGTTCGTCAGCCGGGACGGCCGCCGGCTCAGCCCCCGCAGCGTCCAGAGCCGGCTGCGGCGGCTGGCCCGTGAGCGCGGCCTGGGCCGCCCCGTCCACCCGCACATGCTACGCCACGCGTTCGCCAGCCATCTGCTGGAGTCCAGCGGCGATCTGCGCGCCGTCCAGGAGCTGCTCGGCCATGCCGACATCGCCACCACTCAAATCTACACCCATCTGGACTTCCAGCATCTGGCCGAAGTCTACGACCGCGCGCATCCGCGGGCACGGAAGAAGCGTGAGGAGTAAGGCGAAACCATAGGTCCGACGGGCCTGCCGCGACCCCGGCATGGATTCGGGCGGGACGGTACCGACATCGAACGCCTCACCCTCCGCTTTCGCACCAACCTTGGAATCCCCCTCCGAGTGCCCCCAATTCCACCCTCGGGAGCGGATCGGCCCCGCTGATGTACAATGGCGCCCCCCAGCGGGCAGCAGCAAGCGAGGACATCGCCAGTGGAGCAGTACCACGGAACGACGATTCTTGCCGTTCGCCGCGGCGGCCGGGTGGCGGTGGGCGGCGACGGTCAGGTCAGCCTCGGCAACACCATCATGAAGGGCAACGCGCGCAAAGTGCGCCGGCTCTATGGTGAGCGCGTCCTGGCGGGTTTCGCTGGCGGCACGGCCGACGCCTTTACCCTGTTCGAACGCTTCGAGGGGCAGTTGGAGAAGCACCGGGGCAACCTCACCCGGGCCGCCGTCGAGATGGCCAAGGACTGGCGCTCGGACCGGGTGCTGAGGCGGCTGGAAGCCCTCCTGGTGGTCGCCAACGTGGACGCCCTGCTGATGCTCTCCGGCAACGGCGACGTCATCGAGCCGGAGCACGACCTGCTCGCCATCGGCTCAGGCGGCCCCTACGCCCAGGCGGCGGCCACCGCGCTCATGGACAACACCGAGTGTTCGGCGCGGGAAATCGTCGAGCGGTCCATGAACATCGCCGCCGACATCTGCGTCTACACCAACCACCATCTCACCATTGAGGAACTGGGCGGCGACGCCTCAGAGCCGGCGCCGCCAACGAGGTAACCCTACATGTCCGTCATGACGCCCCGAGAGATCGTCCAGGAGCTGGACAAGCATATCGTCGGCCAGGGCAACGCCAAGCGTGCGGTCGCCATCGCGCTGCGCAACCGCTGGCGGCGCATGCAGGTGGACGAGACCCTGCGCCCGGAGATCACCCCCAAGAACATCCTGATGATCGGCCCCACCGGCGTGGGCAAGACGGAGATCGCCCGGCGGCTGGCCAAACTGGCCAATGCGCCGTTCATCAAGATCGAAGCGACCAAGTTCACGGAAGTGGGCTACGTGGGCCGCGATGTGGAGGCAATCGTCCGCGATCTGGTGGACATCGCCATCAAGATGACGCGCAAGGCGGAGATGGACAGGGTTCAGTTCCGCGCCGAGGAAGCCGCCGAGGAACGCATCCTGGACGCGCTGCTGCCCCGGGCCCGCGGCTTCGGCAGCGAGGACGAGAGCGCCGACAACACCCGGCAGAAGATGCGCAAGCGTCTGCGCGAGGGCGACCTGGACGACAAGGTCATCGAGGTCGAGGTCAGGGCCAGCCAGATGGGCGTGGAGATCATGGCACCGCCCGGCATGGAGGAGATGACCAGCCAGCTGCAGAACATGTTCCAGAACCTGGGCGGCGAGCGCACCCGCAGTCGGGAGCTGAAGATCAAGGACGCCTTCAAGGTACTGCGGGAGGAAGAGGCCGCCAAGCTGGTCAACGAGGAGGAGATCAAGTCGTCGGCCATCGATCTGGTGGAGCAGAGCGGCATCGTCTTCCTGGACGAAATCGACAAGGTCGCCAAGCGCTCCGAGAGCCAGGGCGCCGACGTCTCCCGGGAAGGCGTCCAGCGCGACCTGCTGCCGCTGGTGGAAGGCTCCACGGTCTCCACCAAACACGGCATGGTCAATACCGACCACATCCTGTTCATCGCCTCCGGCGCCTTCCACCTGTCCAAGCCCTCCGACCTGATCCCGGAGCTCCAGGGCCGCCTGCCCATACGCGTGGAGCTCGACGCCCTGGCGGTGGAGGACTTCGTCAGCATCCTCACCGAACCGGACTCCTCGCTGGTGCGCCAGTACGAGGCGCTGATGGATACCGAGGGCGTGCGGCTGGACTTCACCGACGAGGGCGTCGCCCGAATCGCGGAGGTAGCCTGGGAGGTGAACGAGCGGGTGGAGAACATCGGCGCCCGCCGGCTGCACACCGTGATGGAACGGCTGCTGGAGACCGTCTCCTACGAGGCGCCGGACAAGTCGGGGCAGACCGTGCGCATCGACGCGGACTACGTGGAGGAGCACCTGGCCGATCTGGCCCGGGATGACGATCTGAGCCGCTACATCCTGTAATCTGCAGCCCATCGAGGGGGAGCCGCCTATGAAACGGCCCGACCGCACCGACACCGGCCGCACGCCGACGGATATCCGGCTGCGGCGCCGCTCGCGGCTGCTGGAGGTCACGTTCGACGACGGCGAGCGCTTCGAGCTGCCCGCGGAATACCTCCGCGTGTACTCCCCTTCCGCCGAGGTCCGCGGTCACGGGCCCGGGCAGGAGGTCCTGCAAGTGGACAAGGAGAACGTCAACATCGACGACGTGCAGCCGGTGGGCCAGTACGCCGTGCGGCTGCTTTTCGACGACGGCCACAACACCGGGCTATACTCCTGGGATCTTCTCTACGACCTGGGCAAGCACCGGGCGAAATACTGGCAGGACTACCTCGAGGCCTTGGCCGAGGCCGGGTACAGCCGCCACGCACGGGACGACCATGACGCGTGACGACAGCGCCACCGCACGGGGCGGGCACGGCGATACCACCCATTTCGGATACCAGCGAGTTCCCGCGTCGGAGAAAGCCCGTCGGGTCGGCGAGGTGTTCCGGTCAGTGGCCGGGCGCTACGACCTGATGAACGACGTCATGTCCGCCGGTCTGCATCGGCTATGGAAGCGCCAGGCGGTTAACCGCGCCCATCTGCGGCCCGGTCATCGGGTACTGGACCTGGCGGGCGGCACCGGGGATCTGACCGAGCTCATGCTGCCCCGGGTGCGCCCGGGCGGCGGTGTGGTGCTGTCCGATATCAATGACGCCATGCTCCGCGAAGGCCGCGACCGGCTCATCGACGACGGCTGCGTGGACGGCGTGGAGTACGTGCTGGCCGACGCCGAACGGCTGCCCTTCCCCGACGGCAGCTTCGACCGCGTGACCATCGGCTTCGGGCTGCGCAACGTCACCCACAAGGAGCGCGCGCTGGAGGCCATGCGCCGGGTACTGAAGCCGGGCGGCTGTGCCGTCGTCCTGGAGTTCTCTTCGCTGTATCTGCGCCCGCTGCGGCCGCTGTACGATTTCTACTCACTGGAGGTGCTGCCCGTCATGGGCCGGCTGGTGGCCGGCGACGCGGACAGCTACCGCTATCTGGCCGAATCCATCCGCGTGCACCCCGATCAGGAAACGCTGAAGGGCATGATGGAGGACGCCGGCTTCGAAGACTGCGACTACCTCAATCTCTCCGGCGGTATCGTCGCCATCCACCGCGGTTATGTCTACTGACGCCGGGAATCCGGGGCTCCCCGCACCCGCCGTGCTGGTGTCCCTGCTGCGCCCGGCGGAGGAGGTCATCAACCGGCTGCTGGCCATGGATCCGGACGCCGGCCGCCGCCTGCAGGCGCTGTCCGGGCGCAGCCTGGAAGTGCATCTCACCGGCCTGGCCCTGCCGCTGCGGCTGGACTTCCGCGAGGCGGGCATAGCGCTGGCACTGGTGGAGGACGGCCAGGGGCCATCGCCCGACGCCACCCTGCGCGCCGCCCCCGGCTCCCTGGCCAGCCTGGCGCTCAGCAACGGTCGGCGCGGCGGCCGCGAGCTGGAGTTCCGCGGCGATGTGGGTGTAATCCATGAGGTACGCGCCCTGTTCAGCGAGCTGGAGATTGACTGGGAGGAACAGCTCTCCCGGGTCACCGGCGACGTCGTGGCTCACCAGGTGGGCAATGCCGTGCGCGGTGCCGGCGACTGGCTGCGTCATGCCGGCGAGACCTTCCTGTCCAATGCCGGCGAGTACCTGACCGAGGAGCGCCGCAGCCTGCCCGCCGCGCCGGAGGTCGAGGCCTTTCTGGCGGACGTGGACCGGCTGCGCCAGGACACCGACCGCCTGCAGGCGCGGGTCCGGCGGCTTCGCCGGCAGGCGGGCGGGGAGGGCTGAGCTTGCGTCCGAGCCCGAGACTGGTCCTGCGTCTGGCCTATATCAACCTGGTGCTCATCAAGCACGGGTTGGACGACATCATCCTCGCCACCCACCTGTTCCGGCCCCTGCGCTTCCTCGGCTATCTGCGGCCCTGGGGCTGGCTGCCGCGCAGGCAGGAGGCGCGCGGCGTGCGCATCCGCCGAGCGCTGGAGGAGCTGGGGCCGATCTTCGTCAAGTTCGGCCAGATACTGT
>Ga0102944_1000032_pt1 | contig 118530 bp, 113 predicted proteins | sample SalPonD_shore_MG_FD_78172 | JGI IMG/M metagenome (GOLD analysis project Ga0102944, IMG submission 78172) | Salt pond soil microbial communities from South San Francisco under conditions of wetland restoration - Salt Pond MetaG... | ecosystem: Environmental > Aquatic > Marine > Intertidal zone... | reverse complement strand
GTAATATAGATATATTTTAGATTATATACATAAGAATCATATTCATTAAGCAATTTTTTCTATTTTTACTTGTCGTTTACCTAGTAGATTTGCACTTATTATGATAAAAGAAATTCCCAATAGTAGATTGATAAGTGAAAAAATATCAGATATAGGCATTAAAAAAACTAAAAAGTAGATAAATATCGGAAATGATTGAATAGGTATTTGTTGGATCACAATTAGATTACTTACCTGTCCAACCGTGAATGCTTGTTGCATTTTTATCACACCATAGATATTTGTTGCTATTAAAATAATTGTACTAATGATGAATAGGAGTAGCTCTTCTAGCATAAAAACCCCTCCAAATATTTTAGTGATTGTATTTATGAGCAGAGAAACCCATAAATTTGATAAAGCAAACATATTCCCAGAAAAAATTGCTAATGGAATTCCTTGAAAGGTATTAGATTTTCTGCTTAAAATTTCAAGTAAAATAGAAACAATACTTAGGATTAATGAGAAAATAAATACTCGAAATAGAAAATCTAACGCCAAGATATTACTTTCAGAAATTTCAATGGATAATCTGCTGAATCCTAAGAAAGTGATTGCTATAATCATCAATATAATACCCAATATCTCTTTCTTTTTCAGATCCTCCTTTAAAATAAAGACAGAGCCTATTGCTAAGATAATTAACCCGGAAGCCATAAGTCCAGGGATTAATGCTGGACCAATGAGTGTTTGAGCAAATAAATAAAAAACCGATCCAACACCGAAGTTAATAATAAGTCCAAAAATCCATAATCTCTCTCGTATAAGATATCTCATAAGACTTTTTTTTGAAGGTAAATCATTAACAACCTCATTAACTACTTTCTTTTGTATAATAACTCCAATATTAGAACAAATCCCGGATAAAATCGCAAATATCACCCCACTCAAATAAACATCATAACTAATTGAATATCTCACCACTTAATTTTACTTATAAACAAAATATATTAGATATTCCTACTAATATTAAAAAATAGTAAATCTGAATTAAAAACGTATCCTTTTTTAAATTTTTAAATGTTTGGAAACCTCTAAATCTAAACTAAACATTCTTATTCAATAAAAATGGTTTGCTTGATAAAGAATGTGATTAAAGAAGAGATTGAAGGTTTCTGTGAGAAATTCAATCTAGAATATTATGAGGTTTCAGCGTTAAAAGGAACTAATTTTGAATGTTTTTAAAAAGAACTAATAGAAAAGATAAAAATGTATTATATGATGAATTAGTCTTCATTTTCTCATTTAATAAGCTTTTTTTGAATATTATTAAATCATACAATCTCTCGTTAATAGTCATTTAGGATAATCTTTATATATCTGTTAAACCAATATAGAATTTGATCAAAAAACGATTAAGGTTGATCAAATTTGAAAAATCGACATTTTTCTAAAAAAAATAAAATTTACTTACTAAGTATTTTAATAATTGTTAGTATAGGTTTTGGTTTTACTTCGGTATATGCGGGACTAATCGCAACTGGAGATGCCTCTAATGCTGAAATCAAAACATCTTTCGCAAGTTCTGGCACGAACGATATGAGTAGCGCCAATCTTTTACCTGGGGATGTTATCTTATTAGGGACAGATAATTCTATGTTTGATTATCTTATTCCTGGAAAATGGTCACATACAGTTATTGTTGGTGGGATCGCGGGATATCACCAGATTTGGGCTACGGAAGAAGGAACATGGGTTCCTCAAGGTGAGGCATGGGTTGTTCATTCGACAAAGGATGATACCGATTCTGGCTTAAGAACATCTCGATTCAGTACAGTCGTCAATGACCATGCCGGGAATGTAGTAGCAATGAGAATGTTAAAGCCTGGCGGTGGTCTTTTATCCTCTTCTGAGCGACAAGCTATCGTTAATTTTGCTACGAGTAAAATCGGTTTAGATGAGGGATATGATTGGAACTGGCTTGGTAAACAAGTTGGTATAGATACGGCAGATCCAGAAATCGCTCCAGACGGCTATTATTGCTCAGAATTAGCATGGGCAGCTTATAAATCGGTAATAGGGATTGATTTAGACGGAGATTTTTCACCTTTTGATATTGGTGTATCTCCAGAGGATTTATACTGGTCCCAGTATGCTCAAGTTATTGCTCTCGAAATGAATTCTGATCCAAATGGAAATAGCGTCCCTGGAGGTGCTTATGCGGTAGATGCGTCTAATGATCTGTATAAAATGACCGTATATGTGGATGAAGTCTATTACGACGATGAACACGAGGGTTGGTTAATGGGAGATGGAGAGATGTATCTTAAACTGTGGATTGGAGAGGCATATTTCCCAAGCTGTGCTGCTGGTGGTGATAGAAATGATAATCACCTAGATAAAATCGATACAGCAAATGATGATACTGAAAAAGCTGGGAAAGGAGAGGCTATTGATTGGAATAATCAACACTTTGCCCTCTTTTCTTATAATTCCTATGCGAAAGTAAGAGTTCAGGCATCTGAATATGATTCCACATCTGGCGATGATGATTATCCTGTATTTCAATGGTGGTTCAGCCCTTCACAATGGCATGGATATGTAAATAATGGATGGTACTGGTCTGGTTACCGTTATGATATGGGTGATTGTCGTTATACCATTTGGTTTAGAATCGATTCTGTCTATTAGATTCACTCCCCCTCCTATTCAAAAACGTAAAATCAAAATCTCTTTTTTTTTATTTCTTTCTAAGAAACAAGCTTTTTTTAAAAAATTTAATAAATTGATTGTACCCTACTATTATTAATTATTTACAAATACGTAAATGGTTTAATCGAAATGAAATTGAAAAAGTTTACGATAACGTTAGTATCGATCTTTACTATATTGATTTTAACTGCTCCTTTTGCTTTAGCTCAAGATTACACTTGGAACATCAGCATCGGCGAAGAATTTATTTGGAAAGTTGATCTAATAGATCAAGATGCCTTAAACACAACATTTGGGATGAATTGGGAGGAGGATCTTGAGAGTGAATTTGGAATTGGCGCTCATAATCTCAATGCACAGAAGAAATACAAATTTATCAATATTAGCCAAACTTCTCAATATTGGTATCTTGATTTTGATATTTGGAATTGGACAACTTCTAATTTTGCTCAAATTGCAGATATATCAGAATATAGAATTTCTTATCAAACTTTCGAGGGGATGATCCCTTTTTTAGGTCCTTGGGGAAAAGATGCCTATTTTTCGCCACTTGATGTTGATCAGTATCTGGAGGAGTATGATGCAAATGAGAACAGATATAACGTTAATAATACGTGGGTCTATACCGAAGCTGATCTTACTAATTATTCCATAGTATACACATTTAACACAGACACTGGTGTTTTATCAAAAGCAGAGATTAAAAATGAGAATGAAGAGGTTATCTACCAATTTAGTATTCAAAGTGGAGGAGGTGGTAATGAGATTCCATTTTCGAATATTTTCGTCATAATAACACTAGTCTCTCTAACAGCTATAGCATTTTTCATCAGAAAGAAGATAAAGATAGAGTATAGGTTTAATTTATAACACGATAAGGAAAATAAATTAAATAGAAATTCAAACAATTTTCCCCCTTTTTTTTAACTCAAAAACCCTTTTCAAATATCGGAAAACTTACAAAATTATCAAAATTATTACACAAAACTATCAAATATTTTAATAACTATTTTTATATTTGAATTATAGGAATAAAAAACACCATTAAACTATGAAATAATTACTTTTCAATCTTCAAAATGAAAAATCCGGAATATAACAAGGAAGAAATTCGCTCAAAGTATCGAGATTTATTTCGCCATTCCTTAGATTATATCTATGTGAATGATTTAAAAGGAAACTTTTTAGATGCCAATGAAATCACTTTAAAAGCCTTAGGATATGAAAAAAATGAGATTTCTTCTCTTAGTTTTTTAGATGTTTTAGATGATAAAGAACAATTAATCACTGCGATGGAAATAACTAGGGAAATCATAAATAAAGGTAGGCAACAAAAAAGAAGCAGATATAAATTGAAAGGAAAAAATGGAGATATTATTTACTTAGAAACTTACGGAATTCCACTCAAAAAAGATGATAGAATTTATGCTATTTTAGGTATTGGAAGAGATATTACACTCAGAAAATTAACTGAACATAAATTAAAAGAATCTGAGAAAAGATTTAGAAATCTTTTTGAGATGAATCCTTATGGAATCGTTATTTTTGATCTAAACGGAAAAATCATCGATTCAAATCCTACAACAGAAAATTTAATTGGGTATAAAAAAGAATCCTTAATAGGGAAACATTTCAATGAGATTCTCGCGATTAAAAAAAAAGATCTTCCTTTAATAACTAAACTATTTAATAAAATGGCAGAGGGAATTCATGTACACCGAATCGACATTGAATTAAAAACAAAGAATGGTGATTTTATATGGACAAATATTCAAGGTTCTGTTGTTAAATTTGAAAACACCTCATTCATACAAATAATCTTGCATGATATTTCTAAACGAAAAGAAGCCGAACTTCTCATTAATAAACAATTAAAAAAGTTAAAAGAATTAGATGAGATGAGAAAAAATTTAATGGTGAGAATCTCTCATGAATTAAAAACACCATTAATGTTGATTAGCGGAGGAGTGGAATATTTATTTGAGTCTAAAGAGTCAATACTCGATCAAGACATAACAGAAATCCTAAAAACGATAGAAAGAGCAAGTTTAAGACTTAAAAAATTGATTGAAAATTTGATAGATGCTACAAAAATAAATTACAATAAACTAAAACTGGATAAGAAAAAGGTTAATTTTTCTAAAATAATTAAAGATTCTATTGTAGATTTAAAACATATAATTAATAAACGTAATTTATTGATATATAGTAATATACACGATGAACTGAATCTAATTATTGATGATTTGAGGATAAAACAAGTTATTGCCAACCTTCTATTGAATGCTATTAAGAACACACCCCCAGAAGGTAAAATAACTATATTATTGGAAAAGAATGATGATTTTGTCAAATTTTCTGTAAAAGATACAGGAATTGGATTAACTCAAAAAGAAATGAATATTTTATTCACTCAATTTGGAAAAATCGAACGGGAAGATCAAAATCTTGATTTTATAGATATTCAAGGATCTGGTTTAGGTCTCTTTATTTCCAAAGCAATTATTGATCTTCATGACGGACGAATTTGGGCCGAATCTAAAGGGCGAAATAAAGGTGCCGAGTTTATCGTTAAACTTCCCTTAAATAGTTAGCAAATTTAGAATAAAAATAAAAATATTAAAAATAACCCAAATAAAAGATTAATTCTGTTTTTCTTTTTCCCTTAATTCTCTGTGAAGGACTTTTCCGACAATTGTTTTAGGAATCTCATCAATAAATTCCACAAAACGTGGATATTTCTCAAATCCCATATTTTCTTTAGCCCAGTCGATGATATGTTGTTCCTTTATCCTATCTTTGTATTCATCTTTCAATGTAATATACGCCTTGATGTTTTCATTTCCCTCGCTGTCAATTATCCCAATAACCGCACATTCTTTAATTGGTTCATAGTTATATAATAGATCCTCGACTTCTGTTGGATATACAGAATGTCCTTTATATTTAATCATATTTTTGACCCTTTCTCTGATTGCCAAGTATCCATCTTCATCCATTTCAGCTAAATCTCCAGTCCATAACCAACCATTTTTTATCGTATTTTCTGTCTCTTCTGCCCTTTTATAGTATCCCTTCATCATCTGAGGACCTTTGCATACCAATTCTCCAACTTCTCCTATTCCTAAAGTATTTCCATCCGGATCACAAATTTTTACATCTGTATTAGGGAAAGGAATTCCAATTGATCCAATTTTAAAATTGTCTTGAAATGGATTAGCTGTAACAAAAGGAGACATTTCGGTTAGACCATACCCTTCTCTTAATTTGGCACCAGTTAATTCCTCGAATCGTTTCCATACATCTTTTGGGAGTGGCCCTGCCCCACTAATAGCATATTTTAATGTAGAAAAGTCATGATCTTTGATTTTTTCATAATTATTTAGATTATTGAAGATAGCTGCTACACCAGGAAAAAGTGTAGCTTTTGTCGCTTCGATTACTTCAATTATTTCATGAGCTTCCCTAGGATTAAATACTAATGCGATATGAGCTCCTAGATATATTCCAAAATTCATCATTGTACCCATAAATATGTGGTAAAAAGGAAGTGCAGCTAAGAGAACTTCCTCTCCGGGACTTTTATCAATAAACCAAGCATATGCTTGCAAAATATTCGCAACTATGTTTCGATGAGTCAACATAGCCCCTTTAGGAAATCCTGTAGTTCCACCAGTGTACTGTAGTAATGCTATATCTTCTGGTTCAATTTTCACTTCTGGAGGGTTTGGATCCACTTCTCTAATTACATCTTCAAACGTAGGCTCTCCACCCATTTCAAATTCGGGAGGTGCCATAGGATCAGGGCTAAGATATGGAGCTAGATTGCTATAAAATTTATGTTTAACACCAGTTTCTTCAATGATTGGGTCAACTATTCCTGAAAATCCTTCCCAACCTATATAAATTTTCGCTTCACTGTCAATAAGCTGTCGTTTAACTTCTAAGCTTTTAAATAAGGGAGAAAGCGGTGTAACTCTACCTCCGATTTTGAGTATACCATGATAATATGCAATAAATGAAGGGGTATTTGCGAATTGAATCGCAACACAATCACCCTTTCCCAACCCTAGTTCTGTCAATTTGGTTGCAGTTCTGTCAATGATATCTTTAAGTTGAGTATATGTTAATTGGAAGCCCATATAATATGTTGCAGGATTATTTGGATATTCACTTACTGATTCTTCTACAATATCGACTAAAGTCTTTTCTGGAATTTCTATTTCTTTCGGAACGCCTTCAGGATAAAATTTTTGATATCTCTTTTCTTGACTCGACATATTAATTTTTATTTTGTTTCGAAAATATAAAACTTTTTGCTTCTATTTTTGATCAAACAATCTCTATTATAATCTTAAAAATTTTATTTACTATTTTATCCTATATAATTTTATAACTTTAATATAAAATAAAACGATAGATTTGAGAAAAATATGGAACTCAAAGAAATAGCTGATAATGTTTACGCATGTCTACAAGAAGATAAAGGATTTGGATGGAATAATGCTGGATATATTAATCTAGGGGAAGGAGTAATTGTTGACACTCTTTATGATGTTAAACATACAAGGGAGATGGTTGAACTTATTCAAAAAATTAACCCGAATTTAGTTAAGAGAATTATAAATACACATCACAACGGAGATCATACTTGGGGAAACCAATTATTTAAAGATCGCGAGATCATAGCCCATCAATACACAGCTAAATATATGGAAGAAGAGAAAAAACGGAACCTGCCAGGGCTCCTTCAAACAAGTATAAAAAGGCCGCATAGGTTTCCAGAGGGGATGAAATGGTTTATTGATGAAATTAATGAATTCGACTTTTCTGATGTTGAAATAACATTGCCAAATCATTTAATAGAAGATAATTTAACACTCGAGTTAGATGGTTTTCCGTGCGATATAATTTATGTTGGACCTGCTCATAGCGCTGGAGATTTAATTGTGAATTTACCAGAGCATAAGGTTCTATTTTCTGGAGATATTATCTTTTCTAAAACAACCCCATTAGGCTGGGAAGGGACACATGAAAATTGGATTAAAGCATTAGATTTAATCAAATCATTGGAACCAAAAGTTATTGTTCCTGGACATGGACCTTTATGCGATTTAAAAGCAGTTGAAGAACTTCGAGATTATTTTGAGTTTATTTATTCAGAAGCTAAAAAATATTTTGATGAAGGACTAAGTCCTCTTGAAGCATCTAAGATGATTGATCTCGGTTTATATAAAAATTGGAATGGAACGCAAAGACTTATATTTAATGTTAATAGAGCTTTCAGGGAATTTGAAGGTACTGAACCATGGGACTCTCCGTTTAATGAAATTGAACTCATTTCCAAAGGACATGAATTAAGAACTTTTTGGGAAAAAGAGGATTAAACAAATATTTTTTAAAATTACTCTTATTCGAATCCCTTTTTAGTATATTCTAACGGAACTCCGATACTATTGAGAAACATAGCTAACAAATTATACTGACCAATAAGAAATATTATATCCATTATTTGTTCAAAATCATATTTTTCATTTAATGCCGTCCATGTCTCATCAGTGATAAAATTATCAATATAAAGTTCATCTACTGTCTTGAGTAAAAGAGAATCTGATGAATTCCATTCTTCAGCTTTAGGACCTTTTTTTATATCATCAATTTCTTGATCAGTGAGACCTGCTTGTTTTCCCAATAAGAGATGATTTCCCCATTCATATTCTGAATAGCAGAGCCAAGCAGTTCTGAGAATTAATATCTCTCGTTCTCTTTCAGAAATTGCCATTTTTGAACTTAACTGTCGTAGCATCATCATTACACGCATCGTAATATCTTGATTTCTCATCAAAGTAGAATATACATTAAGGGCAAACAAAGCTTTATTGAGAGGATTTTTCTCTAGTAATTCAAACATTCTCTCCCATTCTGATCGGTCTAAGAGTTTTTTATTTATCTTTCTTGCCTCTTTTTTGTTTAAAGGGGGTATACGGGGTTCTAATAATCGCGTAGGTTTAATAACCTCCTTTTTTCTTAATTTTTTATCCTTTTTTTGATCCATAGTATTTTCTTACCTCACCTTTTTGAGATATTTTTTATTATAACTTTTATAATTATTTTCTAAAATTTATAATTATATGATGTAGAATATCATAAAAGAAAAAAGAATAAAACAAATTATTTAATTAAGATTAGCTTTTTGTATCTTCCCAAATTTTTTCTTGTATTCCTCGGGATTCCCTCCTTCCATGATATAATCGATGTAGACTTTTAAGCTTTTTAAAAACAATTCAGCAGCCATATTTAAAACGTCTCTTTGGTCTTCAAGTTCGAATTCTGTCCAAAGAGTCACATCGGTGGTTTCTCCTTTTGGTTCAAAAATATAACCTATTTGTAGCATAGGGCTATTTTCTTGGGTAGAGGTCATTTTTTCATTTGGAATATTTTCGATGACTGTATTCGTCATATCCCCCACAGTTGAATGGATTAAATACTTATCAGTTTCAATCTCTTCGATACCATTAACAGTAATATTCCAGCGAGGAAGATTCATGAAATCGTTTAATACCTCATAAACTTGATCAACTGGAGCATTTAAATTGGTTTTTAGGTCTGTTTTTGGCAAACATTTCACCATTATTAATTCATATAGAATATTATTCCTATTTATCTTAAAAATATATAAGTCTTACTAATTCCAATAATTTTTATCTTATACTCAAAATAATTTATGCCTATTTCAAATAAAAAAAAAGATTTTTTTTATCTTAATACCATTACGATCTATAAATAGAGTTTAAAATATTCTCAAGAATGAAATTTAATGAATAATATAGACGATCGATTTGTTTCAGAAGAAGGAAAAGCATTAATGCTCGGAAATGAAGCAGTTGTACGAGGATGTCTGGAAATGGGCGTGAGTTATGCTGCTCAATATCCGGGTACTCCTACAAGTGATATTGGAGAAACATTCAGCCAGATATTAAAAGAGCAACCAGACTTACAAGATTATCTTGTCCATCATTGGGCAATTAATGAAGCTGTGGCATCATCGGAATGTGCTGGTGCTGCTTGGACTGGGTGCAGGGTATTAAATCCTATGAAACATGTAGGATTGAATGTTGCTAGTGATGCACTAAGCGTAATCGCATTAAATGGACCCAATCCTGGGGCTATGGTTATACTGGTTGGTTCGGATCCAGGTAGTTTAGGATCTCATCAAGAACAAAATGAAAGATTTTATACATGGATGCTCCATTTTCCTTGTTTTGAACCACATACACCTCAAGAATGTAAAGATTATACTAAATTAGCTTTTGAATTATCCGAAAAATATGATACAGTAATCGAAATACGTACTTCAACAAGAAGCGCTCATTCCCGTGGGTTTGTTGAATTAGGACCTATTAGGAAAGGCAAACGGAAAGGAGAATTTGAAAGGAATATTCCGAAATATAATTCATTGCCTCCCCATGCTATTAATAATCATATTCGGCTTTACGAACGCATAGAGAAGATTCGCAGAGAAATCCCTCAATTAAAAATAAACAGGCTTATTCCAGGAGATAATAAAATTGGAATCATCACTAGCGGAATGCCTTTTGGGTATACAATGGAAGCACTTAACCAGCTCGGACTAGATAATGTGCCAGTCCTAAAATTGGGAATTATTTATCCATTAAATTATGAAGAGATAACGAATTTTCTGAAGGATCTTAAGAAAGTAATTGTTATCGAGGAATTAGAGCCATTTTTAGAAGTCAAAATTTCTCAAATCGCTCAAAAGAATAAACTTAGCCTTGAGATCATCGGTGAGGAATATTTCCAAAAATATAATGAATATTCCACAGGATTAATTGCGCAATCACTCGCGAAAATCTTTAATAAAACACCAAGTAATCAAATGAATCATGCGATCGAATATTTTAATTCATATAAAGATATAATTCCCAGTAGGTTTCCAACATTTTGTGCGGGATGTCCCGAAAGAGCGACTTTGTACTCAATTTTAAAGGCTACGAATCATCTGGAAAATTCCGTTGTTTGTGGAGATATAGGATGTTTCGTAATGAGTTTTTTTCCACCGCAAGAATGTAGCGATCTTATTATATGCATGTCTGGAGGACTTAGTGCTGCGATTGGAATGTCAACAAAAACAGATCAAAAAATTATTGCTCTCATTGGAGACTCAACTTTCTTACATACGGGGATGAGTCCTTTAGCTGAGGCTGCAAATTATGATTCAAACGTCCTATTATTCATTTTTGAAAATAGCTGGACAGCTATGACTGGGCATCAACCAGTATTAGGCTTAACAGACCGAAAACTGTCAATTGAGAAGATTTGTAGAGCGATTGGAGTTCAGTGGTTACGTGCTGAGGATTCTTATCATCCAAAACATTTAACCAATACTATTGAAAAAGCATTAAACACTAAGGGATTAAAAGTTATTATTATAAGAAGGGAATGTGCACTACAAGCTCATCGTTGGAGAACCAAAAAGATACGGGAACTTGAGCAAAAAGGAGAGAAAGTTCAAGAAATCACATATTTCATTAGTGGATGCCAAATGTGCTATGAATGTGCACGAATCCTTAGTTGTCCCGCAATTAGAAGAATCGAACTATTTGGATATGAAACGATGCAAATTGATGAAGATAGATGCGTAAAATGTGGCGTGTGCTATGATATATGCCCCAATTCAGCAATTCATAAATCTATTATTAATGCATTAGAGACGGAGGTTCCTTTCCGTGAATTATAATAATAAACATTATTGCTTTTCAGAATTCTTTGCTTTTGTGATCTAAATATAAAGTTAATTACTAATTTATTAATCTCTCGGATATTTAAAATCGAGAATTTAGTAACTGAAGGAAAAGGTAATATCATAGAGAGAATTGAAATGGCTTATTGCTCAAATTTATAACTATAAGATTTTAATAGAAAGTAATATACTAATAAACATATGGATTTTAAAGATACGGATATTATTAATATTGTTGTCGCTGGGACAGCTGGTCAAGGAGTGATAACATTAAAAAGATTGATCGAATTTGCTGCTCAGAAAAGTGGGATTGAGTTAGTCCTTGGAAGTGAATCTTAATATTTATTTAAAATATGAGCACTCTATGCATGGGCTGGCTCAACGGGAAGGAGCTATAACAAGCCATACCAGATATCAGAAGACGGCTTCTAATGACCCCCGTAAGAATCTGCAATCTCCCCTTATTTGTTATGGCGATGCTGATCTTTATATTTGTCTTGAACCTTTGGAATCATTAAGAAGAGGAATTTTCGCATCACGAAAAACAACCTTTGTCATAAATGAAAGAACAATTCCAAGTATAATGATCACTGCTGATTTGGAAGAATATCCGTCCTTAGAAAAGATCCAAACGATTTTAAAAAAATATTCTGAAAAAGTATACTTTATAAATGCAACAGAAGTTGCACTAAAGAATTTCAAGGACAATCAGCAACTAAATATTATTATGTTAGGATTTGCAATTTCTTCAGGAAATTTACCTTTCATTGAGATAAAACATTATGAAGAGGTTATTAAGGAATGGTTAAGAGATCCAGAAAAAAATATTCAAGCATTACATTTAGGAATCGAGAAAGGGAAGCAAATTCTCTCCTTATAAAAATAGATACTACTAATTCTCTTTATTTTTAAGAATTCACCTATAATTTTGATTCAATGCTTAAATATTGAATAGTTTTTTCTTCAAAGGAAAATTGATTTCGCTTCATCGGAATTATTTTTATTACTGGAAGAAAATTTGCCAAAAAAAGAGATATTCCCCTAATTGGAATATTATTCAATAATAATCGAACAAAATTGCAATCAAAAAACCCAAACCGCCCCCTTATTCTATTTATCCTTCCTATTTTTGAAGAACCTAAACAGAGTAGATTCGAATTGAGTATGTTATTAGTTTTTTTGAATATAGCAATTCCATTTCTATAAAGAGGGATCCCCCCGTCAATTAAGCATATAATATCTCCAATTGTTCCTCTTACACCATAAAAAGGCGGAATTTTATAGTAAGAATCTTGGGATAGATATCCTAAGATGAATTCTGGAATCATTTTATGAATTTTGATGGGAATTCTTTTTCTTTTATCGTTTTTAAGTGAGTTATTTTTTTTTATCTGAGTCTGATCTTTAATTATCATAAGATCAAAAGGCTCTCCTCCTCTCGCTCTAATAGCATCTTTTTTTGTTCTTATTTCTAAATGAAGATGTGGACTTGACCAATAAGCAAAATATCCATTTCTTATAGTGGTTCCTAATATATCTCCAATCTCTATATGCTCTCCTACTTTCACGGTAGGATTTATATGGAGTGTTTTAAAAATTCTATCTGGATGATTTTTATTCTTAATAAGGATAAGATATTCCTTATCGATACCATTTTTAAACTTAGGTTTTGGAGCTTTAAGCTCTTTAATTTGGAAAACTTTTCCTTCAATAGGGCTCACAGCTTTATAATTTTCTAAAGAGATATTTTGATATATATCCACAGCAAGGGCATGTTTGTGAGCATAGTAGGGAGATGTACCAAGGCTGAAAAGACTATTTTCTAAAATAGATACACGTAAGTCTCCCATTCTGATAATATCATAAAAATTTTCTTTCGACATTTCAAATATTATAAAGATTGATTGAAGATTTAATTTCAAATTTAAACAAATTTTATTATAGGTGTTAAACATTAGATAAAATTAAAGATCTAAATAAAATTTAAAGAATAGCATTAAAAATATCTCTTATTTAATTTTAATAATGGGTCCCGTAATAGAAAATATTCAAGAGAAAAATAATAAGGAAAAAGAACTAGTAACCCGAAATTTTGACGTAGAATATTATCCCGAAAAACTATTAATAGATGTAGATAAATCAGAATCAAGTACAATATTTTTAATCCTCATATATTTTTTTATCTTGGATACTTTAGATTTATTTATAGCGATACAAATTAATTTAATTCTATTAGGAATATTTTCAGTAATATTTGATATAATTATATTGGCATTTCTATATTCTGGATATTCAAATTATAAAGATCTAAACATAAAATGGATATTTAATAAATCAATAGACACACTTGAGATTTATAGAAAATCCTCCCGAATTGATGAGAGAAATACATTATCATTCCAAAATATTGAAGCAATTACAATCTCAGAAAATATATTTGTCAATGATCGATTCTTTGTCTCTATTATAACTAAAAAGCATAAGAAACAGAAAATGTGTAGTGGAAATAGAGAAGAGTGTTATAATGTTGCCAAACAATTATCTGAGTTTCTGAATAAACCAATAATACAAAGGAATTTCTATAATCTATTTTTCATAGTGGTAATTTTTACCTTATTTCTTTCTATATTAACATTTTTCACTCTATTCTTTCTAATTTCTATAGAATTAATCTTTCAGTATATTTTCTTTCTGATACTCAAAACAATTATAATTATATCTGTATTAGAAATTATTTTTCTATTAAAAGAACATATCCAAGCGAAAAATCATTATTTTAAAATGCTTACAAAATTATCATAAAGATTTTCATATCAAATTTAATTTTTAAATAAATAAAAAAAATTGAAGAAAGGGTTCTAATATATGGATCTTAGTGGATATATCGGAAAAAGAGAGCAAAATCAACTTTTTATGCTTTTTTTAGCTTTTATTGTATTTTTATTCTCTCTTACTCTCCTCCAATTTCATCGATCCCAGTCATATCAATCGTATCAGCAAATTGATTTAGATCATGCTGGAGCTACTATCTATGCTAACATTTACTACCCTATTAATGATATAGAATTTCAAGAAAAAAAGCCTTTAGTGATTTATGTGCACGGATTTGCTAATGATAGAAATTTCGATATACATTTTCCAATAGAACTAGTTAAACGTGGTTTTATAGTGGCAACATTAGATTATCATGGTCATGGTCAAAGTGGAGGGACTATGTTTGATATTAATCCAGAAACTGGGCGACCAGCAATTTTTGAAGATGTATCCAAATTACTTGATTATATTGAAGATCTTCCTATATATAGTTTAGATATTAATTCTTCTCAGATAGGATTAGTTGGTCATTCTCTTGGAGGAGCAATTGCTTTAATGACAAATATATTAGACAATAGAATTAACACAACAGTCGCACTGGCACCACTTGTGAATCAAGGAGTAATTACTCATCCTAATTTTATCAATTATATGCCTGTAGATCAGCTAAATGAGACAAATACTAACAATTTGTTGATACTAGCACATAAAGATGATGCTTTGCTTGATTATAAGGAACATGCTTTAGTCGCCCAGAATTTAACCGGTTGTAATTTTACTCTTTACGATGAGCCTATGTTTGGAGGGCCACATTCAATGCTTAGTTCTAACGTAATAAAAGAAATGATAAGTTGGATAGAACTTCATTTTTTTGGGTTTGTAAATGGACCCATTATTGTATCCTATTTTTTTTCCTATATTTTTCTATCAATATGTATGCTTCTTTTATTTATTATTATTTTTCTAATAATCTCTCTCGCCGCAAATTTTTTCTCATTTGAAAATATAAAGGTAGAGAGGATTATTTTAAAAGAAAAAGAGAAATACCATAATAAAGATAAAATCTTACGAGTGTTAGCGATATTATTGAATTCTGGACTCTTCCTTACAATATGGATATTATTTTCAAATTATTTTTTAATACCTGGGATCTTTTATTCTTCCTTTCTATTGTTAGGAATTTATTCCTTTGCATATCTATTTTTAAATTGGAATAAAAATAAAAAATCCTTTAATAAAGAGCCTAAATTGAAAAAAAAGATCAGAAAAAGACTGAAAAAGGAATTAAAGATAAATTCGTTTATCTATGGGATTTTTTCTTCCGCAATTTTTCAGATTTTTTATGTAATTTTTACTGTATCATACCCTTTTGCATTTGTATGGCCAACTAATTTGCGTGTGATACTTGTGGGTTTTACTATATTCCCTATTTTTCTTTCATTTGAGATGTTTTATCGAGGGACAATATACCCTTTATTGGATTTTTTAAATTCAGAAAGACTTAAAGCTAAAATCATTATTGTACTTGCCATTATCATCCAGTTTTTAATTATCTATCTTAGCAGAATTTGGGTTTTCATACCCACTTTACTTATTGCATATCTAATATTTCTGGTTGTAATTATCATAAATACTCTATTTTATGAAAGAAATAAGTCCATTTCTATTCGCTTTATCTTTTCAGTTGATTTACTTTTTTTCTTTTTCGGTTCAGCGATTACAACGGTACTTGGCCTTGATATAGCGATCTATTTGCTGCTATAAATATATTAAAGTAAGATTTTTATATATCAGAAAAAGATTTTAAAATTCGTCGCTTTCGTATTCTATTTGCTATTTTACCAATCTCTAAGATTGGGAGATTAAATAAGAGATATATAATATATGGTGTGGTGCGATCTCGCAATTTAGAAACGGGTGATTATGACCTTTTGATGACTTTTACTAATTCTTTTTCTCTAAGTTTATTTATCATTTCTTCCAGATCATTTAGATCTTTTTGAGCAATCTCTGCAACTTGTTCTAAAGTATTCATTCCATCACAAATCTTTAAGATTTTAAACTCCTCTTGTGTGAGCATCCCCAAATGGACTGACATTTCTGGAACGTCCTTCACAACGATTGGTATGCGCACTGGAGCTCCAGATTCTGGGGCTTCTAAATCATCTAATGATGGAGCATCTCCAAAAAATGATTTCACACCGGTAACATTATAGTTTTGATCAATATATACAAAAATTGCATGTTCATTTATACTTGGATCATCAATTTCATCTGGGTCAGGGTAAGGATTAGTATGCTTATATTCTTTTGTATAAATTCCCATTTCTAACCCTTGTTGAATCTCATCTTTATCTACCTTTAATGGAATCATTTCATGGCAAATATCACACCAAGCGAACACTTCTATCAAGGAAAAGTATTTTTTCACTTTACTTTGTGGAATAAACTTTCACCTCAAATTAACATTTTCAACAGATAATTATAGATTAATTAAAGGAATCTAGATATAAATATGTATAGAAATTATGGATTAATACGATTAAAAACTGAATCTGATTTGAATAAATCTCAGTTAAAATGAAAAAAAATTAAAGTTATATTTAATTTTATTTTTTAAGTTTAAATAATTGTAATTATAGTTCTTAAATTATGTCGGTTAAAAGAAACGTTTGTTCATGTTGTGGAAGACCTATAACCCCTTACGAATCCGCGGTTCATTTTCCGTGTCCCAATTGCGGAGATGTGACTATTTGGAGATGCGAGGCATGTCGAGAGCGTGGAAAGACGTATCGTTGTTTGAAATGTGAATTTGTAGGACCTTGAAATAAAAAAACTTGTTAATTCAAATATAATATTATAAAATTATGGAAATGAAAGAGGATATATAAAATGGGTGAATATGTTGCACTAATAGATGTCATACCAGAGGAAATCGAAACAGATTTTGATATTCTCGTTGAGAAATTGGCTAAAACACTTCCCGAGAGCTGTAAAATTGCCCATCATGAAATAATGCCAGTTGCTTTTGGATTGAAAAAAGTGAGATTACGAGTTAGATATCCTGAAGAGTGGGGCGGAACAGACAGGATTGAAGAGCTTTTTAAACAAGTAAATGGTCTTCAAGGAGTCGAAGGTATTGCATTTTCTAAAGCATAAGAAATAAAAAAGAATTTAAGATCAGATTATTCTAGAATCCCTTTTTATACAAATGATATATTATTCTATAATCATTTTTTATTCCTTCTTTTTATATTATACAATTTTTATGGCAGTAAAAAGATTTTTTAGGTGCAAATTTTCCTTTATGAAAGTCTCCAAGGGTGATTACAACCTGTTTAGATAAATCCTGCTTTTCTATTTTTTTTCTACATATTTCACATTTTATCATATTCTCTCTCATCTATTTATTCAGAAATTTAACAAACCTATTATTAATAGAATTATTTAAATTCCTCTAAATTTCTAAAATTTTAACTAAAAAGATATTCAATTAGCAGAATTTAAAAATAAATGACCAAAATTAATAATATAATAATCAACCGGTTCTTTTGAACAATTTATCCAACTCTTTAAAGGAAAAGAATTTCAAAGTTGGACGCCCATGAGCACAGTGAAAAGGATCATTGCAATGGGCTAACTTGATAATTAATTTTTGTATTGCCTTCAATGATAAATCATCTCCTCCACGAATACTTCTATGACATGCGAGATAATTAATGATCTCTTCCTTTCCTTTTGAAAAACTTTTATCTTTCCCTATTTCTGTTATATCTGAAATGATATCTTTGATGATTATTGGGTTAATTTCTTTTTGAAACACCGTAGGTATTTCTCTTAAAATAAAAGTATTTCCTCTAAAAGGTTCAAAAGTAAAACCTAATTTTTTAATCTCCTTCAAATTGTCTTCTAAAAATAACTTCTCGCTTGGATTAAGTTCAATTTTTAAAGGAGATATTAATCTTTGTTTATGTTTATTAGATTGTTCATATTGCTGAATTAAAAATTCTTTATTAATCCTTTCAGATGCCGCATGTTGATCAAGAATAAAGAACCCTTCTTCATTATTTTCATTAATTCCCTCTAAAATAATGTAAATATTATTGCTTAATTGACCAGTAAGAGATATAGGTCTTATTTTTGGGAAATTTTTTATATTAATGTATTTCCCTCTAAAATAGCTATCTCCTTTTTGGTTTTTACTATCGGAGAATTGAGTATCTTCAAGATTTAATTGAATAGATGAAAGATCTTTTAATGGAACTTCGTGTTCATTATTAGTTATATCTTCAATTTCTATCAATTCTTCTTCCAATATAGTTTCATGCTGGTGAAATTCTTTTTGAGAACCAAAATCTTGTAATTTTGTAGATAAATATTTGCCCTCGTCTTTAATAAATTTATTTTCAACAAAATCTCTTATAATCGTATATAATTTATTATAGACGAATTCCTCATCTTCAAATCTCACCCTCATTTTTTTCGGATGAATATTAAAATCAATAACAGAAGGATCTAACTCAAGATTTAACACAAAAAATGGATTTCTACCAATCATTAAAACTCCTTCATATGCTTCTTTAATGGCATCGAATAATAAGGTGCTTTTAATGAATCTTTTGTTAATAGAAAGGGTGGAATATTGTTTTCCTTTTTTTGCTATTTCAGGATGTCCTAAAAATCCTGATAATTTAAATGTATATCCCTTCTCTTCATAATTGATACTTTCACACATATGAGCTATTTTTTTTCCATAAATATGAAAAATCGTAGTTTTTAAATCGTTTTGAAGTGGACAATTAATCATAGTTAATTCATTATGGGTGTAGATAAAGTGCAAATGTGGATTTGCTAAAGCATAACGTTGAATTATGTCTGTTATATGTCCTAATTCAGTTGAATCAGTTTTAAGAAATTTTTGTCTCGCTGGTGTATTATAAAATAAATTACTTACTCTAATATTAGTCCCAACAGGTGCTGAAATTTCTCTTTGATTTACAATTTTTCCACCTTCAAGAATTAATTGGGTTCCAAATTTCTCCTCTTCAATTCTGGAGATTATATCTATTTTACTTACAGTGCTAATGCTTGCTAAAGCTTCTCCACGAAATCCTAACGTTGAAAGAGTTTCCAAATCTTCAATACTCCTTATTTTACTACTAGTATGACTTTTAAAGGCTATACTTAGCTCATCAGAAGGAATTCCAATTCCATTATCGATAACTTGTATAGAAACTTTTCCTGCTTTTCGAATGTTAATCCGTATCTCATTAGCTTCAGCATCTATACTATTTTCTATTAATTCTTTAACTACATTTGCTGGTCTCTCGACAACCTCCCCTGCTGCTATCTTATCGGCATTTCTTATAAGCTTTATTTTCCTTCTGTTCATCTTCTGTTCAATTTCTATTGATTTTTAAAAAATAAATGTTTTTTATAAGAATTCTAATTGGATATTATTTAAATCAAGAGAGGCCTATAAAATTTAATTATTTATGAAGAAATATGATTTCTGGATATTAAAAAAAACCGCCCAGTTGATTTCATATAATTTAGATACTTTTGAGGAAAAATTTCTAATAATTCCTTTTCTTCATTAAGTGCTTGTATATATAATCCAATTCCCCCAATGATTAACAATCCAAGAAGTAACCAATCTTGTAGTACAAATAAAAATCCAAAACAGATTAAATAGAATGATAAATAGATTGGATGTCGAATTTTAGAATATATTCCTGTCTTTACAAGTTTCCTTTTCTGAGTTTTTCCATCTATTGGATAATCCCAGTAAACTCCCAATTCTCTATAGGCAATATTCAATGTAATATTCCCACCTGCTATTAAAGTAATTCCAATTACTTGAAAGGTCTCGTCTAGAAAATAAAGATTAATTCGGGGAATATATACAATGAACTCTTCGTAGAAGAATATATTAAGACATGCAATAATGATAAATATATTAAGTACAATAATTCCAAATTTTCCTATTCTATTGGGACTTTTAGGATTATTTTTATTAATTTCCTCGTTTTTATCTTCATTAATCTTATTGCTTTTCTTAGTTAAAATTATGAATGTAATATTATACCCGAAAAATAGGAAACTGAGTATGATGATAACTCGAATTATTGTTGGACTAAACATAAATGATTAAACTTATTCAATAATTTATTCTTTATTAAATGGAGGATCTAGGTCTAATTTATTCTTAAACCTTTTTTTTTATAAAAGATAAAAAGCTTAATTGAATAATTTCTATTGAGATTTTGTATATATTAGGTTTTTGTAAACTTTAGAATTCCATATATAACTGGTTTAAATAATCTATTTATACCTTTAAAAAGTAAATTTCTTACAAAATCTAAAGATCTAGAGTGATCTAATAATATTTTCAACTCTAAAATTAGATTATTCTTAAATTTTAATTATAAAAATAAAAAAAAAGTAATTATTTAAAAATTATAGCGTTGCTCCTATAACCCCACCAACAGACAAGAACCACACAGTAATGATAGATGCCATTATTGAGCCAAGATAAATTCTGCCTGTTTTTCGATAAAAGTATACCATCAAGTAATATAATAATGCAGAAAGAGGAAGCAGACTCATTAATTGCAAAGGCATTATTGGATTAAAAGGCCAGCCAGCAAATGTGTAATTAGACCCAAACAATGGTGGAAGATATTGAACCAGAAAAACTATAAGTAGTCCCGTGAGCATAGCAAAACAAGCTTTAAGCCACCAAGCAATCTGTGTTTTGGCTGGAGAGCCTAATTCTTTTTGGCGAATTTGCCCAAATAAAAATATTCCCCCGACAACCAAGAAAAACGGCATAACAATTGGCAAGTAGAGTAGGAAGAGATAAAATCGTTCGATAGTGAATGTTTTCATAAATGTCCAGAAAATTCTGAACTCGATATTGAACCATGTTTGAAAAATGCTCACCAATAGGTACATCCATCCGAATAAAATTCCCGCAACTACGACCGTTTTCCCAAATTTTTGCCAACCCGAACGATCTTTAAGGTTAGAAACCACTGATTCTTTGCTATATAATACACCTAAATCATATGGTGCTATCGATCCTCTATTCATTTTCCATGTCACAAAATACCATATTGAGACCAAACCAAAACTAACAGCGGCTGAAATTAGATAGAAACCCAAAAAGTTATTTAGCATTCCTAATCCGAATAAGTCTGGGAAATTCCAGTCTTGATCAGTGTGTGTGAAAAAGATGTAGAGAACGCCTCCGATGGCAGCATTAATAAATGCAAATACCCACCACATCCATTTTTTATCCGTAACAACTCTTTCTGGCATGGGTTGTGAAACTTCCGCAAAGAATTTCAATTGTATCAGTAATTTAAACAGAAATACCATAGAAACAATAGTCATAATTAAGGCTAAGCCACTAAATAATTCGGTATAAATGTATGTTTGACCTAAAGCAGCAACTGTTGCCCATGCTTGAGCTTCACTTTCTCCTTTCAACGCTTGCAACATCCACGCAACTGATTCTTTTTGACAACTTAAATCTGCCGTTAAACCGGGATGAGTGCATCCTTTAGCGTAATGTTCTCTGTACGCGTTTCCAAGTGAAAAATTACCATAGGTGGTGTCTACTTGCCCTGGCGTACCTGGTGCCAAACCAGCATTTATACCAGTAACTATTAATCCTTGTTGATATACTTCATCCACTGTCATATCTTCAGTATAATTTCCTGGTCCAACGATACTCAGATCAACAGTATACCATTCTTCATATTCTGCCCATATATGTAAAACATTTCTATGAACAAAGAAATTTTGTATGATGGGAGGAAAAGTTTGGAAAATTGAGGCATTAGGGGCGTAAACATCACTGGGAAGAGGACTAAGTTGAAAATAAAATGTAGAAATGTATCCCATTGAATGTCCATATACTCCCATCCCTCCATCAACAAAAGCTTGCCTTGCTAACCATATATATGCTGTTTGGGTACCTGCAATCTGGCTAGCGGTAGAAAATTCGCCTTCAGAATCTCCATGTCCTAACTGATCTATTGTCAATACAACAAATCCTGCCCTTGCTAATTCTAAAGCAGTCCCTCGCTGAACATCTTTATCATTATTATATCCATGTACACCGAGAATTCCAGGAGCGGGATTTAAACTATTTACATCTTTAGGTCGATATAATTTACCTACTATTTGGGAACCATCTGTATGTGTTATAGAAACTTCTTGAACATCAATATTTCCAAAGTCTGTCTGAAAACCATAGGCGAGAAGTCCGAATACAAAAATCAAAGCAACTATTATAATGAAATAGGTTTTGTTGTTTTTATATTTCTCAAGAGAAACCATTTTTAACACTTTTTGATATATTTATTTTATTTTTATATAGATTTGAAATGATTCCAAAATAATTTTGAATTACATACTATAAAAAACTTTCTCTGTTGATTAATAACGTCAAATCTGTGAAAATTACTTACGTAAGAACATATAGAATATCAAATCAAAATAAGATATTTGAGAATTTCTTTCGTTAGTTGAATTAGTTTTTTAACCTTTCCTTTATATCAATGAATTTTCTCATAGCTTCTAAAGGGGTTAAAGAATTAAGATCTGTTTCTTGAATCATTTTAATAATTTCTTTGATTTCATCATCAATGACTAATTCGCTTTTTATAACTGGTTTAAAAAAGGTGGTTTGCACTGTTTTTTTCTTCTCGTTTGATTTATTTGTTTGAGAAGAATAAGCTCTCTTTTTAGCATTTAACTGTTTTATTTCCTGTTCTAAACTTTCAATTCGTTCCAGTTTCTTTTTTATATCTTTTTCTTTTTTATTTAAGCTTTCATTGCATCTTTTTAAATCCTCATTTTTGCTATCCAATTGGGTGTTGATAGTCTCAAGTTGTTTTTCTTTATGACTGATTAATTTATCATGAAATTTTCCTAAAGAACTATTGTTCTTATTATTATTCTCAATAGTCGCTTTAAATGGATCTTCTTCTTCAATTTTCTCTAAAATTTGAAATGCTTTAATTATAACCTCATCAGGTAAACCAGCTAATCTTGCGACATGGATTCCATATGATTTATCTGTACTTCCTGGCTTTAATTGTCTCACGAAATTAATGCTTCCATCATCGTTTTCAATTATATCTAAATGATAATTTTTAATGCGTGGTAAATCTATTTCTGTTAATTGGTGATAATGAGTGCTAAATAAAGTCTTAGCTTTTAATTCATGTAATTTTTCAAGAGTTGCGATTGCGATACTTTGACCATCGCTTGTACTCGTCCCTCTTCCGAGCTCGTCAATGATTACTAAACTTTTTGGAGTTGCATAATTTAGAATCTTAGCAGTTTCAGTCATTTCTATCATAAAAGTGGACAACTTCCTAGCTAAGTCGTCAGAAGCACCTATACGTGTGAAAATCTGATCGATAATACCTATGTGTGCAGATGATGCAGGCACAAAACATCCCATATGAGCAATAAGGCAGACTAAAGCTACTTGGCGCAAAAAAGTAGATTTTCCTGACATGTTTGGCCCCGTAATTATTAGGATTTGCTCTTTTTCAGAGTCAATATAGCAATCATTTGGGATAAATCTTTCTGTTAAATCCATTTGCTCAACAACAGGATGCCTTCCATCTTTGATAACGATTTTATCGCTTTTTTTTTCAATAATAGGTCGACAGTAATTGAAATTCTCAGAAATTTCAGCAAAACATGAATATACATCGATAAAAGCTATATTATTTGCTGTTTCTAGTATATCTAAAGTTGATTTTTCCACCGAGTCCCGAATATCATAAAAGATTCTATATTCTAAATCATTTATTTTCTCTTCTGCGGAGACAATTCTTTGTTCCAGATTCTTTAATTCTTCTGTAGTAAATCGTTTAGAATTTTTAAGCGTCTGTCGCTCTATATACTCCTCAGGAATCCTTTCAATATTTTTTAGAGTATTTTTTGTTATTTGAACGTAATATCCAAGAATATTATTATGACCAACTTTGAAACCTGAATTTAAATTAAATCTATTTTTCTGATTTTTCTCGTATTCTAATAGATAATCTTTTCCATTTCTTAGTACATCTCTTAATTCATCTAATTCTTTATTATATCCATCTTTAATTATATTCCCTTCTTTAACTGTAGTTGGAGGATCACTTTTAATAGAATTACCAATGAGGTTTCTAATAGTGTTGAATTGTTGAATACTCTTCAAATATTCTTCTATTTCAGGAATATTTGCACTCTCTAACAATTCTCTAATTTTTGGGATTTTATCCAAAGAGGTTTTTATATTGATTAAATCCCTTGCATTTGTACGATTCACATAAGTAACACGATTAATATAACGTTCTAAATCTCCGACTACGCTTAATTCTTCTCTCAAATCAGATCGTAAAAAGATATCATCCTTAAATTTTTGTACAATATTTAGTCTATGGTTAATTTCATCAACCTTTGTTAACGGTTGTAAAATTATTTTCTTAAGAAGACGAGCCCCCATAGGTGTTTCAGTATGATTAAATACAGAAAATAAAGTAATATCTTTACCTTTTTCCCACAATGATGTTATTAATTCGAGATTCCTCTGGGTTGTATAATCTAAATGTAAAACATTTTTTTCTTTCAATAATTTTATTTTGAATATATTAGGAATTACATCTCTCTGTGTTTCTTTAAGAAATGCCAAAAGTCCTCCTGCGGCTTGAACTGCAACTCCAGAATCGTCCAATCCAAATCCTTTCAGATTTGATACATTAAAATGCCTTTTAATAAGCTCATATGCTTGATCATAATCAAATGAATAATCATCATAGGTTTTTATAATTGCTTCGGTTATATCTGTTAAAAAAATGAATAATTTTTCATCTTGTTTTATGTTTGAAGGAATAATCAATTCTACAGGATTAAATCGAGCAAACAAACTCAGTAATTTTTCTATTGGATCTTTCTGATCATCTGAGTATTCTGCTGCAATAAATTCGCCTGTAGAAATATCTGCGAACGCACATCCAAATCCTCTTGTTTCCTTCACAAGAGATGCGATATAATTATTCTCAGAAGAGTTTAGCATATCTGCTTCAGTAATCGTTCCAGGAGATAATATTCTTACAACTCCTCGTTTTACAATTCTCCCCTTCACCGTTGAGGGATCTTCTAATTGTTCAACTAGTACTACCGTTTCTCCCTTTTTCACCAAATTATTTAAATATTGTCCTGCGTGATGTGGGATTCCAGCTAATGGATATTCATCATCCCCTACTTTTCGTTTGGTTAGCGTAATGCCTAATAGTTTTGATACTCTTACTGCATCATCGTAAAAAAACTCATAGAAATCTCCCATTCTATACGCGATAAGATGCTCTGGGTATTTCTTCTTGATGCTGATCCAGTGTTTGATCATAGGGGTTGCTTTTTTAGGATCTAAATCCTCAATAGATTCCGTATATGTCATGAAATTTTATAGATGGAGTTATTAAATCTTCTTATCGAATTATTATTTAGACAAAAATAAAATGGATCTAATAACTCTTATTGTTAGGTTTTTAATAATCTAAAATTAAAAAGAAAGATTTATATTTAAAATTCAACACTCAATTAATTAACTAATATACATATAGCAATACTTTTTTTTGTCGTAATATTATAAATTAGAATCCATACATCTTCGTACGGTTTTTCTGATAGTTTCCTCTAACTCCCCTCCAGTATATTTTAATTCTTCTTGACTCGAGCTTGGATCAAAAAAGAATTTTTGAGACTGAATGTCGCGGAAAAGGTGTGTATAATTTAATCCAGCTTCTTTTCCTTCTCTGGATTCTTTCCAACGAAGATAAGAACCTAAAATAGTTCCTATCCAAACCCGGAGAATTTTAATTTTGCTTTCTCTTTATTTGAAAGGATCTTAAATTCACTCTAAATTATTTAAAGTAATTCAAATAAATTTTATTTTTAAAATTTTAATCATCTCATATCTTAAATTATAAGTTAAGTTAATTATCTTATGAACGAAGATTTAATCTTATTCGAAACTAAGAATAAAGTCGCAATAATTACGATCAATAGACCGGATAAAGCGAATGCAGTTAACGTGGATATGCTTAGAAAAATTCACAAATATCTTCAAAAGGCCGATAAAAATGAACGAGTGAAGATTATTCTATTTAAAAGCTTAGGTGAAAGATTCTTTTCCGCGGGTTATGATTTGAAAGAGGTAGCGGGTAATCCCGAAAATGTGAAATTGATTACAGAATGGGGAAGAAAAGTTAATGAGACTATATTATTTCTGAAAAAGCCTGTTATATCTCAAATCCAAGGTGCTGCTATTGGTTTTGGAGTATTATTAATTCTTGCGTCTGACTTAACAGTTTTCGCCGAAAGACCGAAGGAAGAATTATATATCCAGCTCCCTGAGCTCTTCATTAATGCCTTTCCACAAACAGGTGCTACTCTTATGCCTCTTATGGCATTTGGAATAAAATACGCAAAAAATATTTTATTTACTAATAGAAAAATTGGTTTAGAAGAATTGCGTAATATTAACTTTCCAACCAAAACAGTTCCTTTTGAATTGCTTGAAGAGAAAACTTTTGAATATGCCAAAGAATTGACGAAATTAAAAATGGAATTCCTATTTACTGCAAAATCGATGATGACCATCATGAATAAAGCCTATATCAGATCTTGTTTTGATTTAGAAGATGAATGTGGCGCCTATGCATATGGACCGAAGAAACCTATGAGTGATTTACATGAATTTATAAAAAATCTCTATAATAAGTATCCTTAAATGAAAATCATAGATTAAGAATGTTTTTTCGGGAGTTTAAACAGTAATTTTATCAAGTAATAAAGAAAATTTTTATTTTCACTTTCTTTTTTTAATATAATCTTAATTCTACCTTTAGGAATGGAAAAAATGAATAATAATGATATTATTTTATATGAGAAAAAGCGAAATATTGCGATCATTACCCTAAATCGTCCCGATATGGCTCATGCATTCAATTGGGAATTAATGAAAGGATTATATGATCATCTAATAAAAGCTCATGAGGAAGAAAAAATCAAATGTATTCTTTTAAAAAGCTCAGGTGAAAAAGTATTTAGTTCTGGGATTGATATTCGAGCTGCTTCTGCCGATGATGTGGATTATCTTGAAAAAATGCGGGAATTTGGAAGAAAAGTGACCCAGACGATGCTAGTGATGAAAAAGCCTATTGTAGTACAAGTGCAAGGAACTGCAATCGGATTTGGAATGGAAGTCATAATGGCAAGCGATTTACGGATATTTGCTGATAAACCGATTGATGAAATGTTTTTTAGGATGCCAGAAATCGCCATTGGAATTTACCCGCAAACTGGAGCAACCATATTACCTCTTTTAGCGTTTGGGTTTAGTTATACTAAAAAACTTCTTTTCACATCCGATAAATTTGGTTTAGAAGAATTGAAAAATCTAAATTTTCCAACAAGAATTTTTGCTCCTGACAAACTTGAGGTTGAAACTAATAAATTCATGAGAACTTTTAGTAAACGAATGGAATCTTTTATGTATTTGATAAAAACTTCACTCACTATAATGAATAATAAATATATTGAAAGATGGTATGATTTGGAAGATAAATGTGGAGAACTTGCATATAGAAAACATACACAAAAAGAATTTGATGCAATAATTAGAAAATTATATGATGATTATCCCTAATCATATTTCAATTTACTTAAAGGTGTTTTTCAAGCCAAACAAACATATCTCGGAAAACTTGGGCTCTTCCCTTCTCATGCCATAAGTCGTGGAGAAATCCATCATATTCCCTATAGCTCTTATCTTTAGAATTGACTCTTTGAAAAAATTTTTTGACTTGATTTTTATCAGTAATTTTATCATTACCTGCTTGTATAATAAAAATGGGACTATTCAAATTTGAGGTGTTCTTCATTACCCACTTCATAGCACTATCTATTTCAGAATATGTGCTATATGTAATTTGTGTGAGTTTATGTTTGTCAGCAATTTGTTTTCTTAACAACTTTAAATCAGTCGTCAATTTATTTTGGTCAATTTCAAATTCAATTACCCTTGTAGGATTCATTTTAGCGAGAAAAGACCCAACTTTTTTTTCTAGAGAAATATCAGAACTAAAACCAAGCAAAGGTGAAGAAGCAAGCACACCAACGATATCAGAATGATTGATTGCGTAAATCAAGGTCGCGAGTCCTCCCAAAGAATGACCCATTAAGAAAAAGGGTTTCTCTCCAGTCTCATTAATAATAAAATCCTTGAATAAACTAATGTCATTTTCGATATCTTCAATATTTTCAATATGACCAGGAATTTCTTTTATATTCATCCAATGCCCACGTAAATCGAAAGAAAAAACACCATATCCTTTTTCTGTAAAAAATTCCGCTGGCGTTTCTATTCGATGAGAATGAGTACCTAATCCATGTAGTACGATAAGATTTGCTTTAAAGTCTCCAGAATCAGGAATCCAATATTGATAAAATAGTTTTCTTCCTTTATATCCCTCAAAAAATCCCTTTTCATTTCGCAATTCCTTCACTCTTTTTTTATTTTATTTAAATATCAAAATTATATATTTACTTTTTAATTGATGTTGGAATTATTAAATTTTTTACGAATAATGTTATGAATCTCTCATAATTTTCAAAAAAATTTTAATTTCCATGTGAATTTCCTATTAAATGAGATAAATAGAATAAGAAATAAGTAAATCGGAATAAAAATGACAGAAAATGAAAACGAGATAATCAAAATTGTAATACATGGGCGAGGGGGTCAAGGAGCTGTCACCGCTTCTCAAATTATAGGTGAGGCCGCATATATGAGTGGAAGCTTTAAGGATATTGTGGCTTTTCCAAGCTTTGGCGCAGAACGTAGAGGTGCACCAATTCAAGCTTATGCCAAATTATCAAAAAACAAGAAAATTTGGGATCGCTCAGCCATAGCACATCCAGATATTCTAATCGTTTTTGATGAAACTGTACTCACTCAAGATATTGCTTCATCTCTTAAGAAAAATGGAATTTTTATTGCAAATTCAGATAAAAGTCCAGATTTTTTCAAAACGAATTATTCTTTAAGTGATAATACCAAAATTATTGTCGCAGATATCACTAAATTATCAATGGAAAGTGATCTTATTATCGATGGGAATCCTATAATTAATACACCAATCTTAGGATTATTGGCAAAAGCTCTTCCAGATTTGAGCTTGGAGAATCTAAAAAAGATTATAATAAACCGCATGAATCCAAAGCTGAGTCAATTAAACAATGAATTAATGGAAAAAGGATATAATCTAGCGAAAATTCTTTAATTTTACATTTAAGGAACATTTATTTTTTTCTATTCCTTTTTGAGATTTAAAGACCAGTAAAGGAATCTATAAGTTTTCACTCGACTTAAATTACTGATTTTTTAATTTTCAAATCCTTTTAAGTGATTTTTCTCATACTTATCTTTGTAAAATGTAAGAAATTTATACTTTACCCTCCTTAATATAGTATTGTTAAGAAAAATGCGATTATTATGAATGACTCGAAAAAAGATTATCAAAAGATATTATCATCTATTCAGAAACCCGTTATTGGAGAGGCAGGTAAAACAGGCACGTGGTCACCATTAAAACCTATAATAGATTTAGAGGTATGCATTCCTGCAAAATCTGGAAAGTTTGCTTGTTTTAATTGTTGGCTATATTGTCCCGAAGCAGTAATTACCAGAACTATTCCACCTAAAATTGATTTAACATATTGTAAAGGGTGTGGGATTTGTATGGAAGAATGTCCTGTAGATGCCATAACTATGGTGGAGATGAAAGATTAAATGACCCAATCTGTTGAATCAGATAATACTGAAAAAATCACTAAAATTGTTACCGGAAATCATGCAGCCGCAAATGCCTTTCGACAAGCTAATGTTGAGGTTATCTCAGCTTATCCTATAACCCCCCAAAGTCCTGTGGTTGAGAAAATATCTGATTTCATTTCTAAGGGAAAAATGAAAGCAAGATTCGTGAAAGTTGAGTCAGAACATTCTGCTCTCGCTGTATGTTGTGCAGCCTCAGCTACAGGATCCAGAGTTGGTACGGCAACCTCTGCTCATGGCTTAGAATTAATGTATGAAATGCTTCCTTGGGCTTCCGGTAATCGATTACCTATAATCATAAATCTAGCAACAAGAGCTCTCGGAGCTCCATGGAGTGTATGGACGGATCATCAAGATTTTATAACAGTGCGAGATGTGGGATGGATACAAATGTTTTGCGAAGATATTCAAGAAATTTATGATACTAATATCCAAGCTTTCAAAATTGCAGAAGATCCGCGAGTTTTCCTTCCCGCCATCGTAGCTTATGATGGTTATATATTAAGTCATACTATGATGCCAATAATATTGGAACCTCAAGAAAAAATCGATAATTTTTTACCTCCACTAAAACATCATATTAACTTATCAGATCTAAGCCAAGTCAAAGGAGTGGACCCAGTGACTACTCCTCATATTGTAAAAAGAGACGAAGGTACTGCTCCAGGATATTATGAGTATAGGTATTCCTTACAAACAGCTCTCGAAAATTCTATAAATATTGTAAGAGAAGTTCATGATGATTTTGCTAAAACATTTGGAAGATCCTATGGTAATGGTATCTATAAAACTTATATGATTGATGATGTTGATACAGTTATATTCGCTATGGGATCTGTAGCATCCCAATCTAGAAGTGCAATTGATAAAATGAGAAAAGAGGGTATGAATATCGGTCTTATAAGTTTAAAGCTTTTCAGACCTTTTCCATCAACCGAATTGAGAAATGTGTGTAAACAATTCAATAACATAATTGTTTTCGATAGAGATATAGGCTATGGACATGAAGGTGTTTTATCATATGAATTAAAAGCAAGTTTATATGGTCTTAAAAGTCCACCATTTATTAAAGGTTTTATAATAGGATTAGGAGGAAGGGATGTAAACGATGATCAGATCATTCACGGAGTAAAAAAAGGACTTAAATATGCTGAAAATAATGAAATCTCGAGTAAAACAGAATTTATTGGATTAAAATTGGATGAATTAGATTTTCTAAAAGGAGGTGAAGATAAATAATGGTTAATGTAATGGATCTTAGAGAAGATGAATTTATTTACCCAGGAACACGAGCTTGTGCTGGTTGTGGGATGGCTTTAATATATAGAATCGCATTAAAAGCTTTAGGTCCTAAAACAATACTTACTGTACCAGCTTCATGCCTTACAGTTCTTCACGGAATGCAAGGCTTCTGCTCCACCAAACTCTCAGTGCTCCATACACCCTTCGCTACAACTGGGGCGTCCGCTTCTGGTATCGTGGCATCCTTAGAAGATAAAGGATTAGATAAAGAAATTTGTACAGTTGCCTTTGCAGGAGATGGAGGCACCACTGATATTGGTATTCAAGCATTAAGCGGTGCTGCAGAACGTGGAACAAATTTTATTTATGCATGTTATGATAATGAAGCATATATGAATACCGGAGTACAAAGAAGTGGATCTACTCCAATGGGTGCTTACAGTACAACAACTCCAGACGGAAAACTCGGTCATAAAAAAAATATGCCAAAAATTTTAGAGGCACATGGGATTCCGTATGTGGCAACTGCTTGTGCCGCCTATCCTCTTGATATTTATGAAAAATTTCAAAAAGCACGTTCAATTGAGGGAACAAAATATCTCCATATTTTAGCACCGTGTCCTCCCGGTTGGGGATATGATCCAAAAGATACCATAAAAATTGGACGATTAGCAGTTGAAACCGGATTCTGGCCTCTCTATGAAGTTGAACACGGCAAATTCAATCTTTCAAAAAAGAGTAAAAAATATATAGATCCAGAAAAAAGAACACCAATAGAACAATATCTTAAATCCCAGAAGAGGTTTTCAAGAATTACAGACGATATCATAAAAGAATATGAAATATATATTCAAGATCTATGGAAAGAGATAAAAAATAGAATAAAATGATATTATTTATAATAAATATCTCAATTTAGGTACGAAAAAGTCTCAGCTGCTACTCATCATTTTTAATTTTTTTCAACGTCCATAATGATTTGATGACTACTTCCATGAGGAATTAAATCTGATTATATCATTTATAGAAAAGGATATTAATTAAAAAGATTTTATTTTAATGCAAAGATGCTTCGGACTTTTATTTTTAATGAAGAGAATAGGTGGATTGAAGAGGAGCAAATCCTGCTTTTTCATGATATCTGTGTTGTAATCGATAGTACTGAAAAGATTAGTTATCTTTGGACTGGACCTGAAATCAAAAAAAATAAGCTGAAAAAAGCTAAGGAAAAATTCTTCAAGATAATATCAAATTATTCTGAAGAGACTTGGAAAATTTATGAAAAAGAAGAAGATTTCCCTCAATCAATAAAGACTAAAATTGATTCCATGTTAAAAATTACAAAAGAAAATAAAGAGATGGGTAAATTAAAATACAGCAGATTCTTCACAATTAAATTATCGTTTCTTTTTTTAATTATTACTTCTATTTTAACATTCTCATCCATATTTTTAATTCTTTCATTACTTTTTACTCCTTCTATTGGGAATACCTATTTCATCTCTTCTAGTTCATACTTTTTATACTTAAACATTTATAGAATTCTGACAATAACCACGCTTATCATCTTCATATTTAATATTATTATTGGTGCTTTTGAAAGTGATCTTGGGATCTTCATATTTTCTTTACTAGGATTGATTATTGATATAGGAATTTTAGTTTATATAAACCAAGGAATTTTTCTATTTATTCATCAAGAAGGATCAACGGAAGAATTATTTTTAATATTAAAAACTGAGTTCGATATATTCATAATCTTAAATTTAATCGAACTTTTAATAGTGTTTGTACCAAATCTTTACAAATTATATAATTTTTATAAAACCTATAAAAGATATATTTTTATTTCTAAATAGTTGGATTTATCATACTCCCATTGATAAATTTTGAAATTGATTGATAAATCTTTTTGGAAATTAAAATGGAAAATTAGAAAATGTGAAAAGAAATGGAAGCGGGCAAAATTCTCCCTGAATTTGAAAAAGAAGATTTCAGGATTCTGATGGCTATTGAGCAAGGTATGAAAACATCAGAATTTGTAAAAGTCAGCGATATCCGCTTCTATTCGAGGTATCCAATGGAGGAAACTTTATATAGGCTTAAGAAGGTTCACAAGAATGACCTTATTATCAGGAATGCGGCTAAATATGTGGTTTCTTATAAATTAAATTCTATTGGATATGATGTGCTGGCGCTACATGCTCTTGTGGCGCAAGAAATCATAAGCCAACTCGGTCCATTAGTGGGAAAAGGGAAGGAATCAGATGTATATAGTTGTATGGATGATGAGGAGAATATTTATGCTTTAAAAATCTATAGAATGGGACGAACCTCTTTTAGAAATATAAAACGCTATAGAAATATCATTGGAAATAGGACTCATATATCATGGTTATATGTTAATCGTCTAGCAGCAAAAAGAGAATTTAAAGCATTAAATAAAATATATTCACTTAATTTGAATACCCCAAAGCCAATTGGTTATAACAGACATATTCTCGTTATGGAATATTTAAGAGGGAAAGAACTTGCATATTATAAGGATATTGATGACCCTCAGTTTATCTTCGAACAGATTATCAATCAAATGAGGCATATCTATAAAGAGGGTAATCTTATTCATGGTGATATGGGAGAATTCAATGTTGTTGCTGATGAAGAGGGAAACATTTTAATTATTGATTGGCTTCAATCGGTTCCGGTAGATCACCCAAATGCTATTAAGATTTTGAGACGAGATATAGAGAATATTTGTATCTATTTTCGAAAGAAATATCATATTGAGTGTGAAACTGATAAGATTTTAGACTCTTTCGTAGAAAATTGATTCACTTTTTATAAATACGGCTACATTCTAATTGATTTTTCTTCCACTTATGAGGAAATCTTCAAGATTATTATCATCTATAAACTTAATAATCTCGATCTCATCTTCCAATAAGGAAATCAAGATTTCTTTATCTAATTTCTTTTTTAATATTGAAATAATTATAAACGATTTTTCTCTTAAAGTTCTTAAAGATTCTTTTATCCCTCTCTTCACATCTGGCAAATTTTGATAGGATGTAATAGAAATCAAGAGATTGAAACTGTCTACTCTGAAAGGTAAGTTCTCTAGATCAGCTAAAATGAGACCAAAGAATCCCGAAGCTCTTCTGTACACCTTTCCAAGCCTTTCCTTAAAGATATTAATCATCTCAATAGAGAGATCTACACCAACATATTTAAAATCACTTTGATCAATTACGTCATACTCTTCTTGAAAAAATTCTGAAACAAGACCAGTTCCGCATCCTGCATCTAAAATAGTCCTATTTTTTAAATCCTTTCTTTTAATAATTCTTTGGTATTTTTCAAATTGAATATCTTTATATCTTTTATCATAAAAGTAAGAAGTAGAATTATATTTTCCTTTGATTTTTTTCTTTTTGTTTAAATTATCCATCTTGAATATATAATGACCAATAAATTTTAATTCTATTAAATTTTAATAGCATTAAATAACTTTAACAAATTTTTTTATTGAAGGTTTAAAATAGTATGTCTAAACAGCAAGATAGATCTAAAAATCCCTTAACAATACTTCAGAATGCTCAAAATTCTGAGATATTGTTGCGTTTAAAAGACGGAACTGAATATAGAGGTCTTCTAAAAGAAATAGATGCTTATATGAATATGATTCTCGAAGATGCAACAGAAATCCTTGATGGAAGTCCAGTTGCTAAATATAGTGAGATTTTTATCAGGGGCAATAATCTCCTCTTCATAAAACCTGATGCTTCGGAAATAATGTAATATAAGCAACTATACACTTGGTTCTATTTCATTTATATAAAGATCATATTTATAATTCCTAAGACTAATTAGAGATATCTAAGATGTCAGAGAGATTTTCTGTTATCGGTTATGGTACTTTTATTACAAGAGGATACTGGAAAGACAAATCAAATGTAAAAGTATGTGAAGTCATTGGATTTAGAAGGATTTTCCCAGAAGGTAATTGGTTTCCTTATGTTCTTCCTGATCCAGATTCTTCTTTTTGGGCACTAAAATTTGACGTATATAGAAAAGAATTAATACAGTTAGATAATTATGAAGGCGTTCCTTCTGGTTTGTATAAACGAACAAAACCTGTGATAAAATTAAAGGATGGAACTAAAAAAGAAGCATTTATTTATGTACCAACCGATCAAACTATCCAGCGAGAAAACTTAACTCTTGCAATAGATAAAAATGACAGATGGAAACAAGAGATTCGAAAGCATCCAGATATTGTAAGGAAATTTCCCGAATTAGAATAATTTTTTAAATAAATTCTAAATTTCAATTTTTTAAGGTTTAATCTTCTATTGTTTCTGCAAATATTTCCTCTCCTTTAACTCTTGCATAGGCTCCATAATTACTTCCTGCTCCTCGATAATCAGAAGAAGAAAAAACTGATAAAAGTCTATGGTCAAAAAACCACTTATAACCCATGGGAAAAACTTCATGGGCACGAATAAGGTATTTTAAATTATATTTTTCCATAAAATTCTCAAAAATTTCCTCTCCAAAAAATTTTATATCTCCTCCTCTAAAACTATGCATAAAACCCGAAAGACCTTCCTTAGGGTCATTCCAAAGGAGCTGAAAAATCCCTTCCTCAATCGGACCAGAAGGCGTGTAGGGCAATTCTTGATGTTTTAAATCTTTGATTTCATTCAAAATATTATTATTTTCTGGAATACCTCCGTGTAAACATAATATAGAATTATTTATTATAGTACATATAGGTAAAACATTATATAATTGAATAATTTCAGTAAAATCTCCATCACTTCCAAATCTCATATCAAAATCATCATAAAACCCATAATATTTATTCATTTGAAGTGTTTCATGATTTCCACGTAGTAAATAATACTTATTTGGAAATAAAATCTTCAAACTTAAGACAAAACTAAGGCATTCAATTTGATATGAACCACGATCGACAATATCACCCAGAAAAATTACATATTTTGGATTTTTTTCTTTAATTATATTATAAATTTTTTTTAGAGAGTCTAGATTTCCATGAATATCTCCAATAACGAAAATTTCTTCATCGTTTTTAGCATTCAATTCTAATAAAAGCCTTTCATTAGAAAAAATTTCTTTCGCTTCTTTTAATATTTCAGAAACTTTATCAAACTTAAATCTGGAAACTTTTTCAGGTGATTTGATTATTTTCTTAAGAAAAGATTCCTCAATCATTCTTAAACAGCTCTACTATCACTTGTTTAACATAAATTTATTAAATTTTTGATTATCATTTTAAAATTCTTAAAAACTCATCTTTATTAGGAAGATGAATCTTATTTAAATTCAGAAAAAACCATGAGAATAAGGGATTAACTATTCGTGAGAAAAGTCTTCATAAATTGGAACTATTAAACCAACGTATAAAAACATTTGAATATCAGAAATTTCAAGATAAATCTGCCCAAAAGACATATGGAGTGATCTATACACCAATAAATATTATTGAATATATAATTCTGGAAACAATTAGCACATATTTAAAAATCAATTTTAATCTGGATTTAGAATCTTCTAATAAAGAAAAATTCTTTAAATCTCTCACGGAATTAACAAAGGACCAAAATCTCCGGTTGTCTATTGGAGAAAAATTGCGAGATATAAGAATTTTAGATCCATCATGCGGATCTGGAAGATTTTTAGCTATTACGGCAGATTTTTTATATAAAATTTATAAGATTTTATTTCCTAACTCTAAAAAATCATATTTAAAACGTCAAATAATTGAACAAAATCTGCAAGGAATTGATTTAGAAAAAGATGCAGTTACTATAACTAAATTACGATTATTTTTATGGTTTCTAAAAGAAAAAGGAGAGTATTCTGATATATTAAATAAATTTGATACAGACAAAATAAAGGATATAAGTAATTTAAATTCTAAAATCGGAGAGGCAAAAATCAAATTTAATTTATTTAATAAGGATTATCTTTTAGATTATTTACCCAAAAAAAAGTTTGATATTATTATTGGAAATCCTCCCTATGTTGAGAACAAAAAGATTTCGGATAGATTTTATAAAAAGCAACTTTATAAGACTTTCAACTCGGCGTATAAATTATTTGATCTCTCTATTCTCTTTTTAGAAAAATCATTAAAGATGTTAACTTCGAATTCTGGTATATTTTCCTTTATTATTACAAATAAATTTTTAGCATCAAATTATGGAATAAAAATAAGAAAACTATTATTGATGGATACCCGCATTTTAAATATAATAAATATCTCTTCTTTACCAGTCTTTTCGAAACATTCTGCATATCCTATAATTATCTCTATACAAAATAAACCTAATAATGAAAGACATGAGATTTTAATTGTGGAATATAATGCTCTAAAAGATCTATTAAAAAAAGAAAACAAGAAAAGCCAAAAGATACTTCAAAATCAATTATTATCACTACCAGATGTGATTATACCTTTAAAGGGTAACTTGAACTTCATTAATCAAATATTTTCTAATTTTTCCTCCTTAGAGAAGGCCTTTCCGGATTTAAATGTAATTTATCGGCCATATGCCTTTACAAATTATAAAAAATATTATAAATTTGCTAAGGCAATAAAAATTTCCGAGCAAGATTTAATATTGCTTGGTACTGGCAATTTAGGTAAATATCATGTTCGATTTCGCAAAAAAATAAAAATTGCTAACCACAATTTAAATGTATCATATTTTCATTTTCCTGAAAACAAGTCTCTAAATGAAAAGCTTTCCTCTGAAAAGATAATCTTTAGAGAAATCGCTAAAGATTTAACTTGCGTCTACGATCCTGGTGTGTTTACTAATATAACTGGATTATATTTCATTAAAATTCCTTCTTTAAACACTGAGGAATTATTCTCTCTACTTAGTCTCTTGAATTCTAAATTTTTAGATACTTTATTCAAGAATTTATATGAAACACTTCATATGTCTGGCGGGTATCTTAGATTTAATGGCAGTTTTATCAAAAAATTGCCCATCCCAGAATATCTTCCCTCCACCTTGGCATATATTGGAAAGATCTTACAAATCCTTATTCAATATGAATATGATTCTTTGGAATCATCCAATATGAAAGAGATTATTTCACCTCATATTCTTAATCATAATATCACCTTCTTTCAATCTTTATGCGATTCTCTAATCCAAATTCTTTATCTATCTAAGATAGATTATAATATAGAGAAAAAATATCCAGAACTTTTACGATTGCTCTTCTCAAAAAATAGTTTCCCAGATATAAATTTTAAATTTCCTAAACTCTATTTTGATCTTCCAAAGTTCAGTGCTTTTTCAGATACCGATATTCTCACAATTTACTCTCAGATAAAATCGATCGGTAAGAAACTAGAAAATAATAAAATACTAAAAAATGAGATTAAAAACCTTAAAAATTACAAATTTTAATTTTTGAATTTGAGTTTTAATTATGAAAATTTAAATAATTATATTTTAATCAAAAAATTATATTTATTCAATGAATATAAAAAAATTAAATAATATTTAAATTCAGTAATTTTCCTTATGACTAATATTAAGAATAAATATAAACGTAGTATAATAAAATTAGGAAACTCTAAAGCGATTACATTTCCACAAGAATGGACTAAAGAAGCAGATTTGCAGGAAAAATCAGAAATTACTCTTTATCCAGTTGATAAAAAAACTCTCGTCGTTCGTGTTCAAGAAAAAAGTGAGGAAAAAATAGTATATAGAATTGATACTGACAAAATGCCAATGAAATTAGTAAGACAAGCAATCATTTCTGCGTTTAAATTAAATGTAGATTATATTTATCTAAAATATATCCCTTCCAATAAAGAGAAATTATATGAACTCCTTATTGAACTTAGACGTGAAATAATTGGTATTGATTTTAAGGATGTACCAAATACTAATGAATTTTATATTAACTTTCTTTTAGATGCTTCTAAAACAACATTTCATGAGGTTTTGGTAGATCTTGTTAATGTCTTCGAAACCATTATTAAAAATATAGTAAAAAAGGAAGAAGATAAAATTAGTGATTTACTATTAGACGAGATAGATAGAAAATATTCATTAGGTACAAGAATTCTGGTGACTGGACTTGCTGAATATCGTATCTCAAGAAATAAGTTCCCAATAATTCGTTTCTTGGGAGACCGTGTTGTCCTTCTCTATGTTCGGGATTTTATTAATGAAGCGCTCATCAATCTTCAAGGAATACCTGATCAAATTATTTCAAACTATTCTGATCTCTTATTAAAGGTTCCGAATCTCCTTAACGCTCTCATAGAGAATTATAATAATATTAATTTAGAATCTATTTCTGAATTTCAAAATTATCTGATCAAACTCCAAGATCAGCTTGAGAACACTGAATTTGGAACTGATCAAACTAAATGTCATATAAAGAATGTGATACAATATTATTTGAACAGTTTCAAGAACTTCTTCGATATCGCTATTACTAGGATGATAGAATCGGACATCGGGATGTCTTAAGATATATAAGTAGCAAGGGACTATATATCTTTCCTATATTTTATCCAAGAGATAATTATATAACTTTTTATAGAGATATAAATTACTCTCAACTATGGTTGATAGAGAAACACCACTTATTTTTAAAGCGTATCCCAATCTACAACAAGAAGTTCCATGGATTTCCTTATTAAGTCAAGTACCGACTCCAATTGACCGATTAGAAAATCTTGAAGAGGAAATTGGCCTGAGCTCAGAACGGCGAGTCTTTATCAAAAGGGATGATAAATGTCATCATATCTATGGAGGAAATAAACTTAGAAAGTTCGAATTCATTTTTGGGAAGGCAATCAAAAATAATAAAAAAGGAATGATTACCATTGGAGGAATAGGATCTAATCATGCCTTGGCATGTGCAATTGTCGTACAACAATTAGATATGCAATGCCATCTTTTTTTATTCCCCCAACCGTTAACTTGGCATGTCCAACGTTCATTATTACTTTACGATTATTTTGGAGCTAATCTTCATTTAAGTAAAAATTTTACGACTTTAGCATTGAAGGTACTTGGCTTCAAGCTGGCTCATCTAAATCATCATCTTATGTTTCCAGGTGGGAGTTTATTGTTTGGATTTGGCTCACCAATCGGAACTATTGGATTTGTGAATGCGATCTTTGAATTAAAAGAACAGATTCAAAACAAAGATATGCCAGAACCCGATGCAATATTTGTAGCAGGTGGTTCCGGCGGAACAGCAGCAGGATTAATACTTGGTTGTAAACTATTAGGACTGAAGACTAGGGTATTTATAACCGCAGTGAGTATGGATTGGATTATAAATAAAGAAAATGTATTGAAAAATGCCAATAAAGCTTTAAAATATTTAAAGAAGCGTGATGAATCTATCCCTGACATAAAATTAGGAGTGGACGATTTTGAAATAATAGAAGGCTACTTAGGTTCTGAATATGGTATAAAAACAGAACGCGGACAGGAAGCAATCAGTTTAATTATGGAATTAGAAGGGAAATCCAAGGGATTTAAATTAGAAACCACTTATACAGGAAAAACTATGGCTGCGATGATTGATTATCTGAAAAAAGAAGAAAATAAGGCTAAAACTGTACTTTTCTGGAATACTTATAATTCAAATAATTTAGATAAATATCTCAGAGAAACAGATTTTAATTATAAGAAGCTTCCGAAGAAATTCCACCAATTTTATGAAGATAAAACATTTCAATGCTGGCAAATCAAAGATTGCTCAGAAAAAGAGCAATGTAAGGCATATTTGAATCATGAGTATAGATGTTGGATGATTAATGACTTTACTAAAGAAGAATGTCTGGACTGTAAAGCTTATCAAGAATTAAAAGATGTCATTAAATTAGAGGATGCATAAATTATATTCATTAATCAAAGAATCAATTATTTAAGACTTTTATATATGTAAAACAATATTCACTCGAAAAATCTAAATTTTAATAATCATTTTTCACCATCAAATATTAATAATAAAAAAAAAGGAGAATAATTCAATGGCAAAAAAAAAGAAAGTGGATGAAGAAGAAATCCCACATGGTAAAAAAGACGAGGATGGAGACGAAATAATAGATTTAGATGAATGGGATGATAATCTCGATGAGGATGAGACACAAGATTTAAATGCAATCGAAGATGAAATGCTTGCTGACGAAACGGAAAAAGAGGAGTTTGGTCCTGAAGTTGACGAAGTAGAAAAAATGCTTCGTAAGTTAAAATGTGATCCTTGTAAAGGTTTATCAACCAAACCAGGTTGTCAAGTTGCTAGAGATTTTGGATGCCCGAAGGCAGATAAATAATAGAACGAAATATTTTCCAGTCTTTACTCTCTCTAAGTGATTAAGAAACGTAAAAGATAGAGATTAAGAGAAACAAAAGTATCTTTTTATTATTCTTTTTTATAAAAAATCTAACTTATCTATAATTCTATAGAAATACTTCAAGTCAAAGGATAAAAAATGCTTAAAGAAATAATAAAGCGTTTAATTGTTATAATTGTTGGGATTTTAATTAGTGCCTCTATTTGGCATATTAATTGTATCATTTTTAATAATCCCTTAGAAAGATGTTTGATAATTTCAACCTGTCTCTTCTTTATTGTTTACACACCATTTGAAACTTATTTTTCCGTGAGAAATATCTGGTATGATAGATGGCCTGATCTTGATCTCGAAGGAATAATAAAAAAGAAAGTTAGAATTCCCCTTGAAAGCAAGAATAAAGATAAAAAGATTACTATTAATATTATTAAATATCATGATTTAACCGAGATTAAGAAAGATACGCTCATCATAATTAATCATGGATATTCAGATACAAAACAGACTTTAGAATATCTTTATCTCCCCTTAGCCATGCACGGTTACACCATCTTGGTTTATGATGCTAGAGGAACTAGTGAGTCAAAAAAATTAGGGAAACGATATCATTTCCAAAAAAGAATTGAAGATTATCAAAAAATAATTCAATGGATAAAATCTCATAAAAAATATCACAAATATCAAATCTATTCGATTGGATTTAGTATAGGAAGTATTGTATCTATCTCGGGAAGCTTTACCGATTCAAACGTAAAAAAAATTATCGCAATTTCTTGTATATCTCATTATAAAAAAAATCTTTCGCGCTTAAATCCAATAATATTAATCAGTTATATTTTAAGAGGAATCTCATTATTTCCTGATAAAGAAAAATCAGAAATGCTCTCTCCTTATAATATATTTGAAAATCAGAAGAAAACATTACCAAAAGAAGAATATAAAAAACTTTCAGAGAGAATATATTTAATTCATGCTAAGAATGATAGAGTTATAAAATTTAATAATTTTAAAGAGAATTGTTCAATATTGGAGTTACCCGAGAAAAATCAGTTAATCTTTAAGAAAGGTGGACATACTATGAAGAAGAATGAAGTTGCTTTAGTTGGAGGTATTTTGAGATTTCTTGATGATTAAAATTGTTGAATCATTTGTAGTATCGATTCTTTTACTAATTTTAATCCCTTATTGATATCCTTTAGTTGATTTTCATAATAATCAGAAATTTTTTTGGATTTTTCTATTTCAGCAAAGATATCATAAAAATGTTTTTTAGATTCAAGTTCCATTGTGTATATATGTTTGCGAGGAGTAGCTTCACTCATTAACACGAAGCAACCATGATCATAGAAACTATGATCAAATGAGGGGTAATATGTTTCCCAGAGGAGATCAGAAAGCTTTTTATATACATTATTTGCTAATCGTTCGCAATAATCTTTACTTTTATTTGCATAACAAAAATAGAAAGGCAATTTATTGTGATTTTTATCTATATATTTCGCGAGTTCTTCATAAACAATATCCAACTGTTTATAGCTTAAATTAATATGGTCATGATCAGCCGAAGGATTACACTTTCTAAATAAAGGTCTTCTGAAATATTTAATCTCATTCAATTTCATGATGTTTAATATAATTCCTTCTTTTAACCAATGGTCAAATTTGTATGTTATTGATTTATTTTTTAACTTATCAAGGAGATCTCGTGGATATTTTTCGAGCAACGATGTTTCATGAAAATCTAACAAATAAATTTGAATATTTTTTTTCTGCCAATATTTTTGCAAAGTTTTTTTCACATATTTCGTATGATCTGGGATGGGATGCCCATTTGCATCTTTTTCATTGTAAGGAGATTGTGGAACAAATGTTTTCCTCCAATATCTATTAAGGTTTGTTCCATTTTTTAAATAATATCCAGATTTATTACTTTCACTGGGGTTCAAGAATCCATAGGGATTCATTAATGGGAAAAAAATAATATCTTGATCAGACCTTCCTATGTGTTCCCATTTAATTTTACCTTTAACTAAATCATCTAAGAATTCTACTATTCCAAAAAGACCATTATATTCATTATGTTGAGCTCCAACAAATATTTTTAAATATTTTTTTCCCTCTATTTTTTTTTGCCTACTTAATTTCAAGCATGGGATAATCCCTTCTTTAGTCTTCCCTTCATCATATTCAATGTAGTTTAAGTTAGCAAAGATCTTCAATTTTGATAAAATTTTATTAAAAAGGTGTTCTCTGTTATCTATATCTAATAAAGATTTTAAAGTTTCAAGTTCCATTTTAATCAGGACCTATAATTTTATCCCAATTATCAAATTTAACGATCTTTTGATAATTTTCTATGATACTTTTAAAAATAATAGTGGAATTACAAAATAAATCAATAAAATCATCCGAATTAATCCCTAAAAGTTCGGTGGTTTTCTCCGAAAATCCTAAACCTCTATCAACTTCGATTTTTCCATCAAAACCGGAGAGATTAACCACAAACTCTTCTTTATTCATCCCTCTTATAAAATCCCCACGAGCTATTCTCGCTAACCCTCCCACAGGGATAATCTTATTTTGAATTTGTGAAAGATATATGCGAATGTCAAAAGTATGCTTTCCTCCTCTCCAATCGATAAGAGAGAAATTAGCCATTTCCTGGATAGTATAAGGAAAAGGAGATCTTGTACCCATAAATCTTCTATAGAACTCATTTTGGCTCTGAGTAATTATCTCTTTTATTCTGCTGGGGTTATTCCTAATGTCTTCGGGAAAAATAGACATTACACCCACTCCTCCACTCCCACCATATGGTTTTATGATGAATGCTCTGTTATATTGGTTTACAGCTAGTTGAATTTTTTCTGTAAGTTCTTTTTCATTAAGTGCTTTTGTAAATAAAAACCTCGCGCTATTGTATTTTTCTAATTCTTTATTAACTAAATGCTTGGCAAGATATGCAAGAGATTTATCATCAGTAATCAAATAAATTGGATTGACGATAATTGTATTTAATTTTTCTAAATTATTAATAAGAAGCGCTTTAAAATCATCATCTGTCAGACGACGGCTAACTCCATCTCCAATCAGAACATCTACATTATTTCCTTTAAATTTAATCCAATTTTTTTTATAAGAGAGAGTTTTAGATAATTGTTTATAATCTGCTATCAAAAACATAACATCCTCGGAAAAATCTGGGGTAAAACTAGACATTTCAGAAAAACCAATTGTCACATGTCTTTTTTCAAGATTTTTTCTCAAATAAGAGATCATGAATGCCTTTTCATGTATTAAACCATCTCCAACAGGAACACCAATCAAAATTAAAATCTTTTTTTCTCTTTTTTTCTTTTTTTTAAGTATCTCATTTATAGCTTGCAAGTATCCTTGATAGATTATCTGCTGTTGTCTGGGAGTTAAAATTGAAAGTCCTCGAGAACTGCCGCCATTTGCCTCCAATAAAAAATATTTAATTTCCCCATTTTTGTCTTTTGAAATCATAAAATCAATACTTCCCACAAAAAATAATCTCTCTTTTTTTACTTTATTCTCATTTTTACTTTTCATTTTCCTAAAAGCCTTTTCCCGAATTGCATCTATGAAATTCCCATTTTGGGAATTTCTTAATTTTTTAAATGAGAATAAATCCAATCCCAAAGACTTTCCTAAGTTAATCAATTCCATTTCAGAATCAGACCTATAATTTCTTATGAATTGAACGAATTTGCTTAAATTTTGGGCACTCATGATAAAAAATATCCGATTATTTTGATAAAAATCCAATATTTGACTTTGAAAATAAATACTTTGGATCTACAATATAAATATTAAAAATCGAGTTTACAATAAAAAACTAATTATAGGTATAAATAACCTTGGTGATTACCCTTTGTGGATAATCTTAGACTCCCTACGAGGATCTTATCCACCTTTAGCTGCTCTTTATAACTTAAATCTGAAAATAGAAGGATATAATCCTTTTCTGTATTGATTGAAAAAAGAAGACCGATTTTTATTATTTCCGAATCTTCATCTAGTAAGGCCATAAGAACATAATGATACGGAAGCTTAATTAATTCTTCTATCTCAAGGCTTTCCTCTTCAATCTGATTCTCTTCTTTATTAAATCTATATTTAACGAATTCAATATCATCAAGATTAATTGTCAATTTCCTATATTCTTGTAGAACTCTTGAGAATTGGCTTTGGCGTAAAAAGCGTCTTTCTTCCTTACTTTTTTCATAGTAAAACTTATTTTCTTCCTTAATCATATATAGTTTTGACTTCTTTTTGGCATCTTTTTCAATCTCTTTGAGTTCATCAATATCATCATCATGAAATACTATTATAATATCAGGCTTAACAGTCTCAATAAAAAACTTTTTATAAATAACCCCTGCTTCTGTTTTTATCCATCCGTCGGTGTCAATAAGAACAAAATCAGCATCGTCAAATTTTTCTGTGTATCTTTGAATCATATTCCTGCAAGCATGGGATACAATAAATTTAAGGTTGCCCTTCGGAAACGTAGCTCCAATAAATGTTGTAAATTCGGGATCTATATCTTCTCCAGAGATAATCGAATCATTTATTTTTCCTATACTTATAGTAGTGGGTAAATACATTATTTGTTGCCCTAAATCTGAATCGAGATACGCTCCTTTATAACCTTCATTTATGAGATTATTTGCTAAATATTTTATTAAAGTAGTTTTCCCTTTACTTAATCCCAGAACCATTATTTTCAGAGTTTCTCCTTCTTTCTTTTTCTTCAATTGATTCAGGATTGAATCTTTAATATCTATCCATTCATCTAAAATTGAATTTTCCTCAATTTCTTTCAAATTTTCCTCTGCATTATTAGTATATATCTCTAATGTAACATCTTCGTTAGCATAAAGAGGGTATTGTTTTGCGTCAGGAACTATCAATACATTATCTTCCTCTATTTTATCTAGATCGGTGATAGTTTCATTTTGCTTCCCCGAGATTTTTTTTCCTAAGATTTCTACTTTTCCTTTTACAACATTGACTCTAGTGGGACCTTTAACTAAGTGTGTATGCCCTTTTTTCAATTCTTTTTTAATCATAAATAATCATCTTATTAATTTATATAGTTAATTCATATATTTCGAATATTTTTTGGAAGCCAAGTTTTAAAAATAGCTTCTGAGCTGCCTTATCTAGGTGTGGTTTTAATGCTAAGCGGATCGAATCAATATGATTTCGTTTAAAATAGTCAATAATATGATGCATTATTTTTTCCCCTATTCCGGCCCTTCTTTGCTCTTCTTTAACAATTAAATTAGAGACATAACCAAATCGAAATCCTTTATCAGATCTTTTAATTGAACAGTGAGCCATTCCTAATACTTGGTTATTATTCTCATCAAATGCGACAATTACTTCGCTATTTGTATCTTGTCTCATTTGCTCCTCTAAGTTACTTCGCCATCTATCTTCCTCAAACTCTTGATTTTTTAAAGTACATAATTTCTTCATAAGAGCGGTTATTTCATCTACATCTCGTTCCGAAAATTCCCTTAAGATCATATAGAAGCAAATTAATAATTATAATTGTTTTAATTAATGAATTAATTAATATTTATTTGTAATTTTTACATAAATTTGCCCATTTATTTCCTCTATCTATCATTATATAGAAAAGATCTAATAAATTGAAAAGAAAATTACCTATCAATTTATTCTTTTGTGAGCTTATGATAACATGGAATACACAAATCCATTCCATTAAAATTTTGTATTCGAGTTGCCATCGTGGGATCTCCACACTCATCACAGATAATAGATTCATGAATCTGAGCACGTTGTGGAGGATCAAATTCTATCTCTTCAATTTTAAAAATCTCTTTAGGTTCGGATTCTAAAAGCATTTCTATACGTTTTTCTCTACTATACTCTTTATGACTATAAGGTTCATTCTTTATGGAAAGTTTTACTGCTTTTTGTTTATCTCGATTATAAAAACTATAATTATTCTTTCCATAATCTTTATAGATTAAATTTCCCTTACCAAATGTAGTACCTAATAAAGCTTGGAGAGCATCTACTGAACAATTATCATTCTCTACGACAGCAACAAGCTCTTCGTCAATAGAAAAATCATTTCCATGCTCTAAAATATATTTTGAAACAAGAACACCTAAAGTTATTCCAGGGCAAGTATGTCCATGAAATTTTACAGCCTTTTCCATTAATTTCTTTGCTTCAACCATACTATGAGAAGATGTGAATTAATAATATTAATAATTTTGCCCTTAATATTATTAGATTTAAATAAGAGAATTTATATTTTAAAATCATGAGATTTATGCGGGCGTTAATATGATGAAATTTCTTACGGATTCGATGTTTGGGAAATTAACAACCTTTTTGCGTATCGGTGGGTATGATACGGTTTATGCAAATGACCTAATAAAAATATATGAATTAGATCTTATTCCAGATGATATTATAAAAGATTATGCGGAAAAGACTAATCGAATTATCATCACAAAAGATTACCCTTTTCATAAAAAAATTCCAGATCAAAGTATATATTTAGAAGGGGAAGGAGTCTATAACTTTTTAAACCAGTTGCAGCAAAAAATTGGATTAGAGTATAGTATAGATATGAAAAATGCAAGATGTTCTGTATGCAATTCTGAACTTAGGAAAATAGAGGATAAAAATGAGATTAAAAATAAAATAAATCATTCTACCTATTCTCATTATGAGACCTTTTATCAGTGTAAGAACCCCGAATGCCAAAAGATCTTTTGGAGTGGTCCACATATTGAAGATATAAGAAGAAGGTTGGTGAAACATCGTGAGTCAGTATAATAGGTAAATCAGGAATCTCTATAGCTTTATAAATCTTTCAAAAAGAAATCATTCATTTTTTTTAAAATGCTCTTGCTTAATTTCATCGAATTTTAGTTTAGTTTGTTCTGCATCTTCAACACAATTACCTTTTTTGTACATATTATATGCTTGGCTTAAAAGTTCCAGTGCCTTACGATATTCTTTATTTAAAATATGATTTTCGGAAAGCTGAACTAAATAATCTCCTTTTTTCTTGTAAAACTCAATCCATTGACCGCTGGTGTCGCTATCTTTACTCATAATACTCAATCTTCATATTTGATTATATTAAATTAATAAATAATATGTTTTTTATTGATATAAAATTAATTAAATCTCATCTTTTATAATAATTCAAATTTCTTGCGGTAATTTTTCATATTAATGATTTTTTCTACTAATCGCCCCTCATCCGCGGCAAATGCCATAATATGACTTTCTAAAACCTCTCTGGCGTTCGTAAGAGGTGCAGACTCACTCGTTGTTAAACTATCGATAAAAGCTTCTAATAATTTATAATCTCCCCCCCCATGTTGGGCACCACTAACATCTATTTCTTTCTTAAAAACAATCTCCTCATCACCCGAATAATGATCATAGACTTTAATCTTCTCACCGTAGCTCATAAATTCTCCTTTAAGTGTTCCTTTAGTTCCATCTATTCTTAATGTTCTCCCTTCACTTTCACTAAATCCATGCATGGTTAAATTTGCTGTTATACCGTTTAAAAAAAGTATATTTACTTGTTGATGATCGACTACATTATTATTTGATTGATACACACATCTGCCATATGGACTTGATTTTAAAATCTCCATTTTTGCTTCGTCTGAATAATCTTCTTCTTGTTCCTCATAGAGATAATTAACTGGCCAATCTTTCCAGTATCTTAATCTTTTTAGCAGAGGAATAATTTTCGAGAGAAAAGTTAAAGTTTTAATATGATTTTTTCTCAAGTTCATGAGGATTTTATAAAATTTCTTCTCGCTTTTCCTAACAATTTGGATTATTGGTTCTATATCAATATATATGCGTGGAGCATAATAGAGACATGAATCTTCAATAGGACATCCCTCAATACAGTATTTTGGAGCTCCTTGTGGTGCATTCTTTTTTGAGAAATGAGAAAGCTCTCCTATAGACGAAATCTTTGCTGGGAGGCTTTCTGTGAACCAGTATAATAAATCTAAATCATGGCAGCACTTGGCCAAAATTATTGGTGAAGAGGTTTCTCTTGCAGACCATTCTCCTCTCACATAAGAGTGGACAAAATGATACCACGCTACATTTTCTCTGTGAGTTATATTCATTATTTTGCCTAATCTGCCACTATTAATTACTTCCTTAACCTTATTGAAAAAATCAGTATAACGCAGAACATGACAAACACCAAGAGTTCTGTCTGATTTTTCAGCTTTGTTTACAATTTTGAGACAATCCTCTAAAGTATGGGCCATTGGTTTTTCTAATAAAATATCATATCCTTTATCTAGCGCTTGAATAGTTGGTTTTGTGTGCATTTGATCTTGAGTACAAATTATAGCGATATCTGCTAGCTTTTCTTTATTCAATACATCTTGCCACCCCTCGAAAATGTGATTTTTAGGTATATCATGCATTTTCGCAAATTTTTCTCTTCTTCGTTTGATAGGTTCAGCAACCGCTACAAACTTTAGATTTTGAGGGTATTCTAACGCATAACCTCCATAGGTCATTCCACGATTACCCGCACCGAGAAGAACAGCCTTAATTGGTTTATCCATAGGATCAATCTCTTAATTCTTTTTTAAATACTTTAGGAATTTTCCCTTGTATTAATAAATGATCAAGTAAAGTAATAGCTGTCATAGCTTCTACAACTACAATTACACGAGGAACGATACAAGGATCGTGTCTCCCCGTTAATTCAAATCTTATATTTTCCATTTTTTGAAAATTCACGGAATCTTGTTTTTTCCCTATAGATGAAGTCGGTTTAACAACTACATTAAATTCAATAGGCATTCCCGTTGAAATACCACCTAAAATACCTCCAGCATCATTTTTAGTGGTTTTTATTTTATCATTCTTAATTTTCCATGGATCATTATGTTCGCTGCCTCGCAATCTAGCAGCCTTAAAACCAGCTCCAAATTCGATTCCTTTAATAGCGGGGATTGAAAAAATTGCATGGCTAAGATCTGAATCAAGCTTATGAAATAAAGGACCACCTACCCCTGGCGGGAAGTTTTTTACAACACACTTTATTATACCTCCAATTGAATCTCTGTCCTGTTTAATATCTTCAATTAAATTTATCATTCTTTCAGAGCTCTCTTTATCAAGACATCTTACAATAGATTTTTCTCGAAGTTTTCTTAAAGTACTGATATCATTTAATTCATATGCCTTTTTGTCTTCAATATCTCCTATTCTTTTAGTATATGCAAAAATCTCTATATCATATTTTTTTAAAATTAATTTAGCCAACGCCCCTGCCATAACTAATCCAGCCGTAATCCTTCCAGAAAACCTTCCAGAACCTCTATAATCCGCATATCCTCCATATTTTCTTAATGCAGTATAATCTATATGGGAAGGACGTAAAATATTTTTGAATTCGTCATACTTAGACGAGTCTATGTCTTTATTTTTTATAATTATACAAATTGGGGCTCCTGTAGTTTTATCCTTAAATACTCCAGATAAAATTTGAACTTTATCGGATTCTTTCCTTTCGGTCGAGACTTTGGACTGTCCTGGTCTTCGTTTATCCATTTCATTTTGAATCAAATTTAAATTTAATTCAATTCCCGCTGGAACCCCATCAATAATTATGCCGACCAATTGACCATGACTTTCTCCGAATGATGTTATCGTAAAATAACGTCCAAAGGAATTATCTGCCATTCAATAAACACTTTATTTATGATTTTTATTATATTTTAGAATACTTTAACATTTTCATTTTTTTGAATCTAAAATTTATTAGATTTAGTTCTATTTAGATAAAAAAAGTTCATAATTAAAAATAAAACCATAAGATTCTATTTATTAGTATATGGATCTCAAAATAGCTATACAAACTAATAGCTTAAATGGTGAAATCAAACCACCTGGATCTAAAAGCTATTCACATAGAGCTTTTATATTGGCAGGACTTGCTCCAGGAGTTTCTATTCTAAAAAATCCCTTAATCTCTGGAGATGTTGAAGTTACTATTAACATCTTGAAAAAATTAGGTGTTAAAATTTTGTCTCAATCTAATGAGATATATTTAATCACTGGAAAGGAAAACCTTTCGGATTTAATATCCTCTCCGTTAGATTGCAAGAATTCTGGTACAAGCGCACGGATTTTTAGTGCTTTATCATTATTAATAAAGGGAGGATTACGATTAAAAGGGGAATTTTTCAGGAAGAATCGCCCAATTGAACCCCTTTTAAAATCTCTAAAAAATCTTGGGGCGGAATATTCTTTTGAGGGTGAAATTCTTTCAATAGAAAGAAAAGACTTCATTTGCAATCCTATTCAGATTAGAGGAGATATTAGTTCACAGTTGATTACTGCTTTATTAATTTTATCTCCATTAATCCAGTGTGAAAAAATAGGATTTATAGAAATCGAATTAACCACTAAAGTAGTTTCTTATCCTTATATTCAAATAACTCTCGAAATTCTTAAAGATTTTGGAATAAATATTAGTGAGAGAGTAGGTCCTGACGGATTGCTAAAGTACATTATAGAAACTAGCCAAAAAGTTAGAACTCAAGAATATAAAATACCAGCTGACTTCTCTTCAGCATCTTTTCTTATTGCTGCAGCTGTTTTATCCCCAGAAAATTCGAAAGTTGTAATTAAAAATCTTGATTTTCAGAATCCTCAAGGAGATAAGAAATTTATTGAAATCTTAAAAGAAATGGGCGCACATATTGAGATCAATCTAGAAGAGAAAAGCCTCTCAATCTATGGAAATATCTATAAAAATCCCCTTAAAGGAATAAACATCGACTGCTCAAATGTTCCAGATTTATTTCCTATTTTATCAGTAATTGGCGCATTTGCTTCTGGAAAAACAAAATTATATAATGCAGAAAATTTAAGAGTAAAAGAAAGCGATAGAATTTCAGGAATGGTAGAAGAATTAGAGAAAATGGGTGTAAAAGTTGAGGAATTAAAAGATGGAATTATTGTTCATCATTCAGAAAATATTTCTGGTGCAACAATCAATCATAGAAATGATCATAGAATTGCTATGGCTTTCACAATAGCGGGATTATATGCTTCAAACGAAACACTTATTCATGACATTGAAATAGTTAATGATTCTTATCCTCATTTTATTGAAGATTTAAAAAGTTTAGGTGCTAATATAAAAAAGATACCTTAAAAATTACCTAGAATTAGAAAAATTTTAACGGAAAGATTTTTGTCTTCGTGCTCGTGCTTTTTTACCGCCGAATTTCTTTGGTTCTGTTCTTCTTTCATCTCCACTTAATAAAGCATCATCATAATCTCTTAAGATATTTTCCACTTTTTTTGTCCCTAGAAATTTGCTTAATGCTCGAGCTATTGCAAATCTAACTGCATCAGTTTGCCCAGAAATGCCCCCGCCTTGAACCTTAACATCAATATCACATTTTTCAATCTTCGGATTATTGATAATTTCTAAGACTTCTTGAATTCGTAATCTTTCTATTTCAGGCTCATATATTTCTAATGGTACATTATTAATTCGAATACGCCCTTTGGCAGGATGTCTTAATACTGCTCTCGCAATCGCAGTTTTTCTCTTTCCTGATGTTTGAATAACTTTCATTGACATTTTCTTTATACCTCAATTTTTTCCAGTTTCCATTGTCCAATTTGGTCACATAACTCTTCAAGAGTAACGAACTTATTATAATAATTTAAACGTTTTTTATCACAATTAGGAAGTTTTTGCGGAACTAATTTTTGGTATCTTTTTTTAAATCGTTCTGGAATTTCCCCAATATAGACATGAACTCGTTTTATTGCTTCTTTTCCGCGTACCGTTTTTCGAGGAATCATCTGTTTTATGGCTCTCTTCATAAAAGTGTCTGGTCGTCTTTTATGAAATGGCCCTCTTGTTGGATTTGTTGAAGTTCGAATATTTAATTTTGCTAAATAATTCTCAAATACATCTTTCTTATTCCCACTAATTATCGCATCTTTCGAATTTATGATTACGATATGTTCTCCTAAGAGTGCTTTCTTCGCAATTTGAGAACAGAACCTACCAAGTATTTTATCCGTTGCGTTAAATAATAAATGATCTTCTGCCATACTTATTCACATATAATTTTTTAATAAAATATTTTCACTCCAGAACCCTCTGGATTATCTGCTAATAATTCTTCAATAGATAAAAGGGTGCTTCCAGATTTAAGAATTTTTTCGCGAGCAGATCTTGAACAATCAAGACAAGCGATAGTTAGTTTATGATCTAAATCACCAACTCCTAAGACTTTCCCTGGAACAACAATAACATCTCCAGTTTGTGTTTTGGTGTTTATCCGTTTTAAATTTGCTTCCACTCTGTTCTTTCTTGCACCACTTAATTTCTTCGAAATTTTTCTCCAGATATTTCGCTTTGTTTTCCATAACTCTCTGATTAATTTTCTTACATAATAATTTGACGGTCCAGTTATTTTATGAGACATAACTACCACTTTTTTTAATGCTTAGAATATATAAGTATAAAATTTAATAATTTAATAAATTTTTGATTGAACTAATCTTGTATCTCCGCTTGTTCCAGCTTTTCAAGAAATTCATCAATTTTAGATATAAAAATTTCAAATGTCTTCTTTAAAATCACGTCAAATGGTAATACTCCATCGCTTTCGACAGTAAAAAGAAATGCATTTTCTTCAGTACTAACATCTATAGCTTCTTCTGGACAATTTGTCTCACACGATTTGCACAATGTGCATGTTTTCCAATAATCATCAACCAATTGGGAAGATTTTTTCCCTTCTGTATACTCAAAAAGATTTTCTGGGCACATGCGTGAGACTATACATTTATCTGGACAATCTTTACATTTACTGTCATCAAATTCGATTATTGGTAAATATCGATAAAATGCATTTGCTACTGATTGCCATTTCACATGATTCCTAGGTCTTCCCAATACTGCATAAGCTTCAAAAATAAGTGACTCTCCGCTTCCTATTTTAACAATAGGAATATTCGGATTTACTGGGACGATATTAGGATCATTGGTTTTGAGATCTCCAGAATAAACAACCAGATTGCTCTTAGAATCGTTTTCAACCTCGCAAGTGATTGATATCTGACAGGAAGGACACCCAAACCCGCCACACTCACAGTCCTCTGGAAGATTATAAGATTCTAAGTCTGTGGTTAAAGGAATAAGTCCAATTCGATGTGACAATATCTCATCATATAATGGTGAGTCATTCTTGAGGATTATAACCTCATCAATTGCCATAGAGGGTAGCCATCCTATCATAATTCGCCGTAATGCATTAACCATTTCAATTGAGATTCCTTTGATGATGAACTGAAGTGTTTGTTCGTCTTGATCAAGAATTTCGAGTTCCATTGTTAATCAAATACTATAATAATTAGAAGATAAAATTGAATTATATTTGATAAAGAAAGATATAAGAAAAATTTTTGTAATATATAACAAAAAAATAGGAGTGATTTTATTAATAAAATTTTAAATATTCATATGCATGGTTCTGTTCTTGAAAACAGTAATTAATCGTTTGAAAATTCCTTCTAAATTCTGCAACATCTTCTTTCACTTTCTTTGGGTCTTTCTGATCAATTATTATTTGAGTGAAGAAATCAGCAATATCAGCCATTTCGCTTTTCCCCATCCCTAATCTCGTTACTTCAGATGTACCTAACCTTAATCCTCCTGGATTCATATAATGTCGACCCTCTCGAATGTCCCATGGAAGTAAATTTCGGTTTATGATTATATTCGCCTCTTCTAACTTTCGTTCAATATCTCCTCCAAGACCGATTGATTTTTCAAAGTTAGTAATATCTACCACGATTTGGTGAGATTCCGTAAATCCTAGATGTTCACATAACACATTGAATCCTCTTTCATGTAAAGCTTCCCCAAATGCTTTTGCATTTTCAATAACATTTTTATGATATTTTTTACCGAATTCCAACATTTCTGTTAAAGTGACTGCCAAACCGGCAACGTTATGTAAGTGATGATTTGATAATAAGGCAGGAAATGAATTTGATTTTAACTCCTCAACCAAGTCTTCTCGATCAGTTAAAACTGTTCCATGTTGGGGTCCAGGAAGCGTCTTATGGGTACTTAATGACATAGCATCTGCACCTTCTCGAAGAGGATCTTGAAAATACCCGGAACCTATTAAACCTGCTACATGCGCCGCATCATATGCAACATAAGCATCTATTTCTTTTGCCACTTCACTTAATTCTTTTACAGGATGAGGGAAAAGAAATACAGACGCACCAAATAGGACCATTTCTGGCTCAAATTCTCTAATGATCTGAGCAGTTTTATCTATATCTATATTCATATTCTCTTCTTCGAATGCCATATATTCTACTTCTAAACCTCTTACTGTTCCAGCGGTACCGTATATCGCTCTTCCACTCTTTGTATATTTTGGAGCATGAGAAATATGTCCACCCTTTGGAATTGGAATTATCAAAAGTTTTCCGTTATTTCGTGAAGTAAATGTATTAAAAAGGGCTAAATTGGCTACAACACCAGAGATAGGGCGTACATCCGCATATTTACAATTGAAATATTCTCGCGCAAGCTCCATGCATTTTGTCTCTATTTGATCTATATAATTGGTTCCTGCATATACACGCTCTCCAACCCATCCTTCTGCATACCGATGACTGAAGTCTGAAGCACAAGCTTCATCAACTGCGGGACTCGTTACATTTTCAGATGCGATAAGTGGTATCGCATTTTTCAACATATTTGAGTGTTCTTGTAAGATAGAACGAATCTCAGTTAATTTTTTACTCAATTTTAATCAATCAACTTTTATTTTACTTTAAAAAATGATATTTATTATAGAGGATAAGATAGAATTAAAAACTTTTTACCAAATATTTATTAAAATTAAAATGAGTAGAAATTAATCCACTTTTATTTTTAGTAGGGCATGTAATTATTCCAAAATTATCTCTTACAAAAAAAAGATTGTTAATTACAGAATAATTTCAAATATTATTTTTTATCCTCTAAAATTAATCTCGCTTCATAAATATTCAACTTCTTTCCAGCTTTTTGTTTCTCTAAAGCGGTGGCTAATTTATCTTGCTTTATTTTTTCCAATTTGTCATTCTTCTTCCTTCGTCTTGAATAATTCCTTCGTCTTGAATAATTCTTTTGTTTATAAGAACGTCCTCGATTCCTACTTTTTCTCTGTTTCATCAAATTGAGGTATTTTTCGTGAAATTTATCCGCATTTTTCTTATTTTCAATTAATTTTTCCTCAATCTCTTTCTTTTTGTCTTTTAATTCATTCGCTTTATCATAAGCAGCAAGCATTTTATTATGATAATCTTGACTTTTATTTGACCATTTTTCTAATTGCTCGTAGATTTTGTTTAAATTGATCTTAACTATCTCTATTTGTTTCTCTTTTTTTAAAAGCTCTTGACTGTTATCCAGATCAAATTGGTCATTCTTTTGTTTTGCTAGTTCACTGATTTGATCAATAATAGCATTTTCCTCGGCTAAAGAGAGATTTTCAGTTTCTATTGTACGTTCCAAAACATCAATTTTGTTATCAATCTTTTTAGTAGGGATGAATTGTCCCTTATTTTGTTTTATTTTTTGTTCTAAGTTTCTTTTTTCTCCAATAATATCATACAATAAATTCTTGTACTCAATTTTTTTATCTTTTAATTTTGCAACTCTATTATTCCAGTGGTCTCGCTTCTTTTTATATTTTCTTTTAGCGAGAGTTATGATATTTTCAATTTTTGATTCTAAATCTTGAAGTTTGTTAATATATTCTTTCGTTTTTTGATTTAAATCATCCCTTTTATCTCTTGCTGCATCTATCGCAGATTGGAGATCCCGGAAAGAAGTTTGTGATTTATGATTTGTGTTATCTTGACTCATATCAAAATCTAATTAAAAAGTACTAAATAGTTGGCTATTCAGATATTGAATATTAAAAATCTTTATGATTTTTATTTTTTACCTTTAATCTCTCTATTTTAATTCTGAGTTTTTATTTTTTTCTTAAATTCATCAAATTTTTATTATAAAATTATTGAATACACACATAATCAGCAAATTACCAATTTTTATTCCTTTTCTTTTCTTATATTTACTATATACGTGAAATAACAATATTAGAATCTACTTTAGATCGAAAATGACTGTAAATATGATTAAGAATGGAGATTTTGTATTTATTGTTTTAGATGAGAGGAGAAGATGGCTAACTCAAGCGAAATCTGGGCAAGAATTCCATACCCATAAAGGCCTAATTCATTTTGATGACATTATTGGGAAATCTTATGGAACATGTACATTTTCGAGACCATATGAAACACAAGGATATAAATTTTACATTTTAAAACCCTTACCTTCTGATTTTATATTGCATATGACCAGAAAAACACAGATAATATATCCAAAGGATGCGGGAATGATTTTATTATATGCAGGGATTGGTCCTGGAAGTAAAATAATTGAGGCAGGAACAGGTTCTGGAGCTTTAACATGTATTTTAGGAAGTTATGTAAGACCAAATGGTCATATCTATTCTTATGATATCCGGGAAAAATCATTAATTCAAGCTCGAAGGAATATAAAAAATGCCAAATTAGAAGAATTTGTCAGCATCGAACGCAAAAACATTTTGAAAGATGAATTAAACCACACAAATATTGATGCTATTGTGTTAGATATGGCAACCCCTTGGGATGCTATTCAAAAAGTCAAGAAATATTTGAAATTGAGTGGCTCTATAGTTTCCTTTTCTCCCACTATTGAGCAAGTCAAAAAAACTACATTCGCCTTACAAGATAATGATTTTTTTGAAATTAAAACTATAGAACTCTTAAAACGTGAAATGAAAATTAAAAAAAATGCTACAAGACCAGATGGAAGGATGATTGGTCATTCGGGATATTTAACCTTTGGAAGAAAAATACATGAAGTAAAAAATCCCTATAGAGCTATTAAACCAGAAAAAGAAATATCCATTAGTATGGAAGGAATGCCATTAAGGAGAGATGATAATGATTGATTACAGTGATTTTATAAAATTAGAGATACGAGTTGGTTTAGTGAAGACTTGTGAGCATATTCAAAATTCCAGAAATTTATATAAACTAACAGTAGATTGTGGAGAGCAAAAAAATAGACAAATTATTACCGGGATAAGAAACTATTATACTCCAGAAGAATTAATAAATCAGAAAATAATTGTGCTTACGAATCTTAAACCTAAAAAGATAATGGGTTTTAAAAGTGAAGGGATGTTGCTTGCCGCAGATGTCTCAAATGAGCCTATTTTGCTCAAATTAGATGAAAACAGAAGAGAAAAAGTTCCACCTGGATCAAAAATTAAATAATATTAGAAACCCTTCTTTTTTGTCCCCATACTAAAGTCCTTTTTGACTTTAAATCTTTCGGTTCTAAAAAAGTGTTTCTTGCGCTCTGCATGAATTTCAATATATTTCTGTAATAGTTCTTGGATTAGTTCTTTCGTGTATTTATCACTCAAAATAGTTTCAGGTTCAGTAAGATATGGTAAAATTTCTTTATTCTTTGCATCCTCGGGTAGACCCAGATTTTTTAAGGGTATATGATAAGAATGCAAATACCAACCTTTCTGATCTTTTTCATGTGCAAGGACTTTTAAGATATTCGACTTTTCTTTTTTAATCTTGATATCCAAAATATCCTTTTTTTTACCAGTACGTATGGTTATTGTTAGATAGACCGGAATTTTACCTTTTTTATCGTGTATTTTATCTAATAGCTCACTATACTTATCACTCATATTAATAAAAAAATATTTGATAAATGTTAATTATTTAAATCAATAATAACAAATATTAATTTGTATTCTTATAATATGATCAGCTTAAACCCCTTACTTTATCATACAAATATTTTGGAGGCAGATAATTGTGATGAATTCTCTAAAATCTAATTTAAAAGAGGCATATTTTAAAAAAAAAGTCTGCCTACTTGGGGGTGTAGAAGAAATTAAAAATGAATTCCAGAATATTTTAAGCACCAGCTCTCTTTCTATGGAAAATAAGAATAATATAGGTGTCAATATATCGAAAGTTGATTTTCTCACTCAGAACCAAAATTTTGAATTCTTCTTGTGGAATATTAATTGTTCGCAAGAGAAAGCATTTTTGAGGAGTACTTTTTATAACGGTTCTGAAGCCGTTATTGTATTAATCTCTGAAGATTGTATAGAGCAAGTATTACAATACCTTCAAGAGCTCAAGACAAGAATTCCTATTATAACAGTTATTTTTTGCGTCATTTTGAATAATAAGACAGAAGAAGAAATAAAGAAAGCGTATTTTAATTCTGAGGATTTTAAAAAAGTTATTTCTGAAGAGGAATTTAAAATAGAAAGATTTTCGAACGCTAAGGAGATCTTCGGTCAAATTAGTTCATTATTTCTAAGAAAAGTAAAATATGATCAATACAATGATCATTTTATCATAGGTTTTATGTCTCTAGAAAATTTAATCGGCGATAAGACTATTGAATACGACTGTCATGATTATTATGAACCCACCGAATCCTCTGTTACTAGCTGTCGGATTGATGTAGAGATTTTGAAGCAATATCTCGACAAGTTAAGAATCGACTATGAAGAGATAAGACCTGAATGGATTAAAATATATAATAAAAATTTTGGAACTTTTTCTATCTTTTTAAGAAACGGCAATGTATATTATATCCCGAAAAATTGTGAAAAATGCAAAGATAAAAAGTGCTTTAAAAAACGTGAGATGGAAAATTATATCTGTATCGAGGCAAGAACTAAAGGTTGGAGTAATATAGAGGGATTGAATCAAAAAGAATTACTTGTTCTTTCTAAAATATTAACTCTTAAATATTCAGATGAGAATAGTCTCCCATTGAGTATTTTAGAGCAAATCAATAAATATAAAGAATGCTATAAGCATTAAAATTAATAATATAGCACAGAAATCAATTTTCTATAAAAGATATTTGATCAGAATATTTGCTCTAGATTTTTCTGTTTTAATTTAATTTTTAAAATTTCCTAAAAAATCATAAATATTAAAAGAGATTGTTGTATAATTTTTACAGAGAGACATAATTTTTTTAGAGTTAATTTATGAGGTCATCAAACTAATATTATGTATGAAAAATACCCAATAAATACGTGTTAAAAGATCAAGAAATATAAATAATAACAAAGTTGTAAAAATATAGAATTTCGATATCTGGTTTAGAATATTTATCCAATAGAAATTTTAGTACATAAAAAAAATCAAAGGCATTTTAAATCAAACCAATTGTGAGAAAAAAAAAATAAAGATGAAAAAAATAGAATTAGTGTTTAGAACCATAGGAGAGAGAACCTCAGATATAGCGCTTGATTTTGCTCTTAAGAATATAAATCCTGATAAAGTTCATATCATCGAGAATATAAAGCCGTTTTCGAAGGCTATGAAGCACATCTTAAATATAGATTATACAGGTGACTATATTGTGTTTATGGATGCAGATTGTCTGATTATGGATAATATGAGAGACTTTATTGAGACAACTGAAGATCCTTATATAGATTGCTTCGTTTTAGATAAATTTAGAGGCACAATTCACACTGGAACTCATATCACAAGAAGAGATGTAGTGGAGGAGATGAAAAAAGTAGATATTTCTGAGAAAGATTTGAAATATATCTTGAGACCCGAATCAAGAGTAAGAAATATTGCGTTAGATAATTTGGGAGAGAAAAAAGTCTTTAAGAAATTTAGAATATTTCATGATTTCTTCCAATATTATGATGATATTTTCATAAAATATGCACTTCGAGAACTTAGAAGTAGATCAGAGCATAGAAAATTAAAATTAGAATATTGCATGGCAAACTGGCATAACGAAGATTTAGATTATGTTATTGCGAGACAAGCAGTAAAGCACACTCGTAATTATATCCCATATGATGCACAGCCAAAAGATATTGCAGATTTCATTGAACAATTGCCTTCTACTGCAAAAAATCAAATAGCACAGCTAAATCTTCAAGAAAAACCTAAATTAAAGCTTCAAGAAGTCTTGGATTTAAGAGTAGCGTATAATACTCTTGGACAGTCAGAAAATGATGAGAAAATCTTCTGTATCGGATTAAGTAGAACTGGAACTAAAAGTTTAACTGTTGCTTTATATATTCTAGGATACAATATCATTCATTACCCTAGCGATAAAATAACATTTGAGGAACTAAGTTCTGGAAAATACAATTTCTCAGTTTTAAATGATTATGATGGAATCTCAGATATAACAGTATCTCCCTATTATGCACAATTGGAAAAAATTTATCCTAACAGTAAATTTATTCTCACTATTCGCGATAAAGAAGCTTGGCTCAATTCATTTGTTAAACATTGGAGTGATAGACATCCTTTCGAAGACCCAACTCAAACTGAAACCTATATGAAAATTCGAAGGTTTTTAAGAGCAAGTGTATATGGAACTTATCGATTTAATAGAGAAAGAATGTCCTATGTATATGATCTCCATATTAAGAATGTATTGGATTATTTCAAAGATAAGCCAGAAAAATTATTGATTTTGAACATATTTGAAGAAGGAGCTTGGAAAAAATTGTGTCATTTTTTAAATCGTCCCCTTATCAAAACCACGTTTCCAGATGTCAAGACAAACGAGCAATTATTTGAGATTATTTAATCTTTTTTTCCATCTTACTTATTATTTTTATTTCTAATGGTTATACATTTTTTTCATTATTATCCCACTTTAAGTCTTCATTAATATAACCTGCATGTCTTTCAAATAGATTCTGAATCTCTGGATCAAGCTCATCTTTCCAGCGAAAATCTAATTTTATCGATAAAGGATGATCCGCATAATAATATTCATTTCGTTCGCTTAAATGAATAAATTGATTTTCGAGTCTTGGTTTTTGGGCTTTAATAATAAGAGATTGTGTCCCCGTATTTCCTCCAAGCGGATGATGTGTATGAGTATAATAATGAAGCATGGAAGGTTCATATTCTATTTTTAAAAACTTACATGCTGATTTGATGCTCTTTTCTGGATTTGCAGCAAGATCCTCATAATGAATTTGAAGTTTATCCCCATCAAATTTTTGGAAAAATTGGTTCGTATTTTCCACATGGGTTACCCATTCATTAATTAAATCAATGGGTTCTGAATTTTTATATTTTCTGAGCCTTGAATTAATTACAGCTCTCCCGTCTCTCAATAAATATATAAGATAAATTTCAATTCTCAGCTTTCTTACTCTTTTTATTTGCATTTCTATCCATTCGAGATTTTTAGTGGAATCAATAATTATAGGCTTCAAAGTTTTGCTGGAGAGCCACTCATAAAGATTAATATTTTTCTCATATACAAAATCTCCCCAAATTTCACAATCTGGTCCACATATTTTACAGTATCTATCTGGATGACTTTTATTTGTGTTTAGAAATTTAACTTTATTTGCCTCTCCCGCATAAAAACATTGTGAATGACTTCCAAGTATTAGTCCTAATAAAGTTGACCCTGAATGAGGTGCTCCGCAAATAAAACACACTTTCAGGTCATTTTTTGCCTTATCACCAATCATAAATTTAAAGATTTTTGCTCTTTTTTGGAGAGCTCTTAAATTATTTAACCTAAATTTAATACAATTTTTAAATTATTTAGTAGTAATAAATGAATTTAATATTTAAACCAAACTGATGTGAAAAAATTGACAGTCGAGATAAAAACTTTCTCTATAAGTACTAAACCTTATTGCGATATTATTAATATAACTGACCAGGTGCAGCAATTGATCAAAGAAAGCAATATAAAGAATGGAATAGTTAATATACATGTTGCAGGGTCCACGGGAGGGATCTCTACAACAGAATATGAACCCGGCTTAGTTAAAACAGATATCGAAAACTTCCTCGAAAAAATTATTCCATATGACAAAGATTATGCCCATCATAACACATGGGGAGATCATAACGGAGCGGGACATTTAAGATCGTTTCTTATTGGATCTTCGGAAACATTTCCGGTTCAGAATGGGAAAGCTATTCTTGGAACATGGCAACAGATCATCTATTTAGAATTTGATGAAAAAAGAAGAAATCGAACTATCTACTGCACTATTATGGGAGAATAAATGTATTAAAATATTCATCAAATCTTTTCTCTTTTTTATAAGAATTCTAGGATACAAGAACAGAAAATGAAGGATCTATTTTCTTTGTTTTTTAACTAGTTTTATAAATTCATCGAGCATCTCCTTATATGCTTCCCGATAATATATTTCCTCAAAACTTTCCATGCACTTTCTCACTTGGTCTCTAAATGTTTTAGCATTTTCTTCTAAAAATTGTGCCTTTCTCTCCATCTGATAATACAAATTTTTTAAAAATTCTGTTGGTTCCTCAATCATTTTTCCTATTATTTTGATAATCTTATTTTTTAATAAAAAAAGAGAAGATTTCAAATAAAAAAATGAATAACATGGTTGTGTTATCGAAATAATATCAAATCCGCTTACATCTCCGCAGAATTCGATTTATATAAGACTTCTAAAAATAATTATGATTTTTCCAAAATTTGGATGCCATCAAAAATATAACAATTTTAAACAACTTTAACAAATATTAAATTATCTTTATCCACAAATTTTTAACTAAAATATTTTACTAAGTATCTAAGTTTTAATGAAAAAAACCTATAGGATGTGATATATTTGGAAGACGCAATAAAAGTAATTGTCAGTGGGTTGGAAAATGCTGGTAAGACGAGTATTTTAAGGGCAATGTCTTTAAAATACGATTTTAGAGAAGAAATCCTAGAGCTTAAACCTACTATTAGAGTAGAATATCAGAGGACAGATTTCCTCGGGCGCAAAGTAATTTTCTGGGATATGGGCGGTCAAGAAAAATACAGGGAAACATATCTCTCAAAAACAGATATATATTTTGCTGGGACTGACCTATTTTTGTATATTATAGACATCCAAGATCAAGAAAGATTTGAGGATTCATTAAATTATTTTGAATCTATAATGCAATATTTTATCCGAAATGGAATGGATATCCCGATTATAATAACATTTCATAAATATGATCCTGAAGTTCGTTCTTATGAGGAAATTAATGAAGATCTTACTTATTTACGAGAAAAAATAAAAGAACAATATTCTACATTCAATATATTATTTCAACAAACTTCGATATATGATGTAATTTCAATTGTCCAATTAATATCCTATGGACTTTCAGTATTCGATGAGAAATTTTTCGAACTTTCTCTTCTTATGGAAAAATCTATTGCCGAGTTTCATTGTACCTCTCTGGTGTTATTTGATAAAAATGGAATAATAATAAGCGAATTTTATAGTGAAGAGATTGATCCTGGAATTTATATATATCTAATAGAAGCTATCAAAGAACATCTTTTTCTATTAAAAAGAATCAAAGAAGAAAATTATGAGCATAATAGAAATTTTCTAACGATTGAAAATCAGCTGGTTTCTTATTTACATGGTATGGATGTTGGGAGTGAGAGTTTTTATATCTCGGCTCTTTTACAAGAAAAGCATAAAGATCTATTTTTATCTCACTTTCCAGAATTTCTTTCAGAAATAAAAGAAATCTTAACTGCTTTACTTATAAAAACCTTTAATATGAAATAATTTTAAAATAAGATCCAAAAAATATCTTATTCTCCTTTTAGCTAATGATATTAAGTTACTCTAAATCAAGAATTTTTCTGGCCTGATCTATTTTTTTCTCTTTTTTCTCACGATGGTCTTTGATGAATTTTATAACTCTTTCCACGCAAGTCTGCTTATGCTCCCCGCATAATAATTCTCCTTTTACACATTGTTCAAACTCTTGAGCAAGTACTTCATCATCTTCCTCGAAAAGGTACATCAGAATTTTATAGATCATACAATTACGAGGCTCTCCGCCTAATTCACGTTGAAGTTTAGCATTCTCACGCCCCCCGGTTAAGGCACCCATTATTTTCTTTTCTATTGAGTCCAATGGTTCATTGAAAGTAAAATAACTATTTGGATTTCGTTTAGACATTTTATCAGAACCGTCTAAACCTGGAAGTAAGTAATGGTAAGTCGCCCCGGGAAGAAAGAATTTTTTGTAAGCTCTTCTTGTAAGATCTCTGGTAAGTCTTATATGTGGATCTTGATCTATCCCAACAGGAACTATTGTAGGCTGTGGACCATCAATTAATTGAGGAAGTAAGATGTCGGCAGTTTGCACCAAAGCTGCCAGATATAATCCAAAAGTTTTCTCACCATAAATCGCATTTAACATGTTTTGAGTTACAAATCGACTGATTTTAAAGCAAACATCTTTTACGAGGGGTTCTTGAGACTGTCGGTAAAAATAGGCATTATCGGGGTCTAGACCTAAAGCCAATACATCTGCAACATTATCAACTGCGTCATCTTCTGCTTCTTCGTAAGATATTCCATTATCTTCCCAACTTTCTATATCAGCGACACAATAATAAGCTTTTCCACCCATTTTCTGGAATTCAATTATCTCTAAGGCAGTTGTCATTGTTCCTAAGTGAAAAGGTCCAGAAGGCTTAATACCGCTCATAACAGCCCAACTTTTATTATTTTCAATTTTTTTAATAATATTCTCTAAGGAACGATGGCCAAATATGATCTTTCGTCTGATAAATCTGTTTTTTTGTAATTTTTGGAGGATTTTCTCATCTATTACTTCAATGCCAAATTCCTCTATTAATCGAAGGTAATCTTCTTCTAAAATATTACTTGAGCTCCACGGATCCACGAATAATCTATCTTCATTTCCCATAATATAATAAACAAAAATATATAGAAAGTAAAAAATTTTGATAATTATGGAAAAATTTAGTGATAAAGATATTGATACTTTTATTAAAATATTAGATTTTTCAAAGATTGAGGGAGGATTAGTGCCTGTTGTAGCCCAAGATTACAAAACTGATAAGATTTTAATGCTGGCATTTTCAAACGAGGAAGCTGTGAGAAAAACTTTGGAAACAGGATACGCACATTATTACTCCCGGTCGCGAAAAACGCTTTGGAAAAAGGGTGAGACAAGCGGACACATTCAAGAGATCAAAAATGTTATAATTGATTGCGATAATGATTCAATCTTGTTAAAAGTACACCAGATAGGTGCACCCTGTCATAAAGGATATAACACATGTTTTTATAATGAATTTATTGATGGAAAAATGAAATTAATAGGTAAAAAGATGTTCAATCCCGAAGAAGTTTACGGTCCGCACCAATAATTTTTAAATCTTAATTCTAATTTTTATATGAAAGAATCAACTTGATTTATATTTTATTTATATATTGTTAAATTTATTTATGAAATGTTTTCAAAGAACTTTCTTAGCTAAGTTTTCATCATACAAACATATATTTCATTCTTTTGACATTAAATAATTACTATGGAACCAAAAATTGAAAAAACTGACAAAGAATGGCGAGAAGAATTATCTGAAAATCAATACAATGTGCTACGCGAGAAAGGAACTGAAAGCCCCTTCACGGGAAAATATCTTGACAATAAAAAGAAGGGAGTTTATAAATGTGCCGCATGCGGTAACCCATTGTTTAGTTCAGAAACCAAATTTCATTCGGGCACTGGTTGGCCCAGCTTTTATGAGTCAGTAAATGATGAAAATGTGGAGAAAAAGGAGGATGTATCTCACGGTATGCGTCGTACTGAAGTATTATGTAGTAAATGCCAAGGGCATCTTGGTCACGTATTTGAAGATGGTCCAAAACCAACGGGGAAAAGATTTTGCATCAATTCTATTTCGTTAAATTTTGAAGAAAAAGATTAATTTTTTTCCATTTTTTATATAGATTTTTTCACTCTCGATTTTATTAAATATTCATTTTAGGCTTTTGTGCTGCTTTTTTTAAGATATGAACAAGAAATTCAAGCCCAGCAAAAGTATTTTCCAAAAATAATATTAGATCCTTAAAATTCATTTTTTTGTGAAGTTTACCTTTTCCCAATAATGAGAAAACATATTCGGTAAATTTGGTTCTTAAAGTATGAAAGTCTTTTTGGAAATGATGTGTTCGGCGATATTTAATACATCTCTCTAAGAACTTGAGCATATTATTCTCGATGATTCCCTCCTTAACAAACCTAGTTATTTGTTCTGTGATAGATCTAACATATGTAGTTCTGAAATCCTCATTAAAATATAGACATAGATAAAAGCCGAATTTAAAAACCGCTTTGGTGAATAACTGCTTACTTTGCTCGAGATTATTCTCTTTATATTCTGCTTTATAACTACGATCCAAGTTATATAGACTTCTGCGTAAGATATCATCAAAATCAAAAATCAATTCAGAATGATCTGGTAATTGATCCCGGATATCTTGTCCGTACAAAAAGAGTGAATTAGTGGGATACTTTAAATCTAAAATGCTCCATTCATAATTTGAAAACGATTCCATGTTAAACTTATCTTTATTGAGTAAACCTAGTAGAGTGTTAAATCCAATCCATATTTCGAATTTTCCCATACTTTTCTTTTCATATCTTACTGAAGTCCAATCCTTTTTGGAGATCGATTCGAAGGAATTAACAATCACTATTAAGTCAATATCATTTTTAATCCAATCAGTGGGAAGAGATTCATCAAAATAGCTGCCAACTCCATAAATGGCGATAATCTCATCTCCATATTCCTCTTGTAGGTTCTTAATTAAGGAAGTAATCAATGATGGCAATTCTTCAACCTCTCATGTGTGTAGAAAACTTGTTTAAATAAAAGCGGAACTTTAAATCTTATAATAATGACTTGCTATCATATCTGCAATGTGAATTAATTCACTTAATTTATTTGATCGAAAGGGACGATATTTTGCCCATCTGCCATGATGAAATATGATTCCCAGAGATATCTCCTCATCGAATGGGAGATGATACTTTTTCAGCACAGCTATACACTGATCTACATGAGAATCTTTGCCATAAAGGTCAAACTTTTCTTTAATCTCTGAAGAAACAGTTTCAACTAAACTGCGTGTGGTGTTGATCCTACGGTTTGGTAAATTTTTTTTATATCCATAATACGGAATTTTCCCGAAATCATGACTAAGTGCTGTCTGAAGTATCTTAGATAAGTTCATTTTATCATATCCACTCGATATTTTCACAGCCTGATTTCTTAGAAACGATAAAAATCTTTCAAGAAAGCTCGGGAGGTTGCAAATCTGATATGCAATATTAGTAACTAATAGACTATGATCATATAATCCCCCGATATACCCCCCATGATACCCTCTTAATGCTGCGGGTAATCTCTTTGTCTCCTCCAAGATCTTTCGTATCTTTTCTTTTGACTCCTCCTCAATATTTATATTATCTAAAAAGAATCCAACATCATTGGCAGTAAATCCTATATTCTCCCTGATCGATTTGTTGATAAAATGATTCATAACCGTCATTATTATTATATAATAATCTTTTTTAATTTATCTTAAGAGTCTTCTAAATTTTCATTATTTTCATTACTCGACCAATATCAATTAAATAAATTAAATTTATTATTTCCCTTTGAATATTATTTATTCGAATTCAAACCCAAAAAATGAATAGTTTTTAAATTTAGATAAAAAAAATTTAAATATCGTTCAACCTAAATATTATTGTTATAATAATCTGAGTTATTTCAATTTGTGACTATCGATGAAAAAAGAAGATATTGATAATATAGATCGTGATATCATTCGAATATTACAGGAAAATGCTCGAACATCTTATAGGGAAATCCAAGATAAATTAGGAATATCAATTGGAACCATCCATAATCGAATTGCCAAATTAAAAGACAATAAAATTATAGAAGGTTACACCATCCGTCTGAATAACACAAAATTAGGTTATAAGCTTACATTCCTGATACGAATGCAAATAAATGGGAAACATACTGAAGAAATATTAAATGAAATTAAGGATCGACCGGAAGTTTGTTCAATCTTTCATACAACTGGGGAACAGTCTGCCGCACTCATATGCCGATTCAGAGAATCTGATGACGTCCATGATTTTATACGGGAATTAAATGAGAAGGAAAGCGTTACAAGAACAGTCTCAAATATGGTATTGAAAGAATTTAAGAACGAAAGTGATATAATTTTAAATAAAGATAGTCTTAAAGAAGATACCTAAATAATTATTTCATTATAGTTAAAGATTAGAAAACACCATTCACTTCTTAATTCTCGTTTCAATTGAAAAATTAAATTTTTCCATTCAATTTCTTAGCGTATTGTTTGAGAAATTCTATGGCTTTTTTTGCGTCTGCTGTAGGCATAGCATAAGATAAGAGTATGCCTTCTTGAAATGGAACGTATAGTATATACCCCATACCATTAAGATTTGTTGCAATGATTCCTTCCGACGACTTTTCAACGATTTTAAACTCAAAATCATTTAATTTCATTGAATCTTCCCCCTTAGAAATGCTCGATAATGCTGCTTTCAGATCATGTAAATCCCAATTACTTGTCTGGTAAATTAAATCCTGATTTTCATTTACAATCGCCAAACTAGCTAGATCTATGCTTTTTTCTAGTGATTCTATTCCTAATTCTTCAATAATTTTTTTTATATCCTCCATAATTTTCATATCACCTTTTTTTTTATAATTCTTTTTTTCACTCAGGCGTTCTCTTGTATACAGTGATTTTAAATAATCCATAGCGTGCTGAAATCTCTGTTCAAACGGAAGTGATTCATCCATCATCATCTTTCTCATGATTAATTGATATCTCCCTTCTGTTTTTTCAATCAGAGTATTACGATCAGTTTGAATTACTCGAATTTTAGGTTGGTCTTGTATAAAATCTATTAATTTCAACCAGCGCTCCGCTGCTCGAGGATTTAACCCAATATCCTTCAAATTGCTCTTGGGAAAGATATCATCTTGAGTTTTCATAAATTCAAAAATATCTTGAGCCCGTTCAATGAGTGTTCGACGTTTATTCGTTTTATTTGACATTTATATTTTAGCATAATACATTAACGTATTCTAAGATACATTAACATATGTTTTTATATAAAGATTTCCTATTATTCTTATTAAATAAAGTTATGAAAATAATATTGGATAAAAGAATGCCTAAAGCAAAGGTAAACGGTATAATTATAGAATATGAAATAATTGGGGATCCAAATTTAAAACCATTGCTCTTAATTGCGGGTTTAGGAAGTCAACTATTAGCATGGTCAGATGAAATTTGTGAGGAATTTGTTGAAAATGGTTTTTTTGTTATAAGATACGATAACCGAGATATAGGATTATCATCAAAATTTGGAGAGGCGGGCATACCAGATATGATGGAAATCGCTGCTTCGTATAACCGAGGAGAAAAACCTATTCTTCCATATACGCTAGAAGATATGGCAGATGATGCAGTAGGATTGCTAAATGCTTTAAACATTAATAAAGTGCATATATGTGGAGCGTCAATGGGTGGTATGATCGCTCAGATTATTGCATATAGATACCCTTCTAGAGTCTTATCTCTTAATATAATAATGAGTACCACTGGAAATCCTTCTTTACCACAAGGAAAACCAGAGATTATGGCTAAATTCTTCGCACCAATACCTTCTGAACGCGAGGCATATATTGAGGAAATGGTAAAGCGAGACAAATTGATTACTGGTAATTATGTTTATGATGAAGAAAAAGGGAGAGAATATCGAATAAAAGAATATGATAGAAGTTATTATCCCGAAGGTATCGCTCGACAGATGGCTGCAATGGCACTCCCAGGAAATATTCAACCAAAAATTTCTGCGATAAAAGCGCCAACTCTCGTTATTCATGGAAAAGAAGATCCTTTTAATTCTATTGAGGCTGCTAAAGAGATTGCATCAACCATACCTGGAGCAGAATTATTACTTTTAGATGGAATGGGGCATAGTTTTCCTAAAGAATTGATTCCACAAATTATTAATGCCATAATAGAGAATAGCGAACAATGATTTAGACTCGTCTTAGAAACCTTTATTAATTAAAAATTGTATTTTAAATAATCCTCAAATTAGAAATTTTATTTTCTTAAATTTTAATGAAGGATGAAGAAAAGGAAATATATCTCTCTTGAAATTTAGCTTATTAGAGAAACTATTAGAACGGAGCCATAATTCTTCTAAGTTTTTCAAATGTTTTATCCCCTCAATTTTAGAGATCTTGTTTGAACTTAATTTTAAATTTTTTAAATCTTTCAAATTATCTAATCCCTCAATTTTTCCAATAACTGTACCGTAATTTTGTGCATACCCTCCAAGGATAAGATGTCGAAGATTTTTTAAGTGTCTCAAAGGCTTAAGATCGCATTTTCTAAAGAGATTCTCAAGTACTAAAATTTCCAAGTTTTTCAATCCCTCAAACCCCTTTATTTCTGTCAATGCCCCATCCAAAACGATAAGCGCTCTTAGATTGGTTAATTCCTCTATGCCTTCAAAATCCTCAAGACCACGCATAGCGAGACCATATAAATTATCATAATTGCCCAAACCTTTTATATCTTGAATTCTATAAACCGTTCCAACATCTATACCGGGTATCTCCTTTTCTATTGACACATTATTAATTTTAGATTCAAAACAAAATTTCTTATCCCCCACTACAACATGCTCTATATCGAATTTGACATCTGGGCGTTTCTTCTTAAATTCTTGGATTTGCCCAAAATCTATAATATTACCATTGATAATGAGGATCTTCATATTTTGTAAATTTATGAGAGGAGAGATATCAGAAATTTGATTGAAGGAGAGATCAATTTGTTCAAATCCATCCAATTTCTCCCAACACTCAAGCTCCTCTATATTATTATGAGATATGTCGATTCTTTTTATTCCTCCTATACACTCAAGCCCTTTAATTTGACATAGAGACTTAATCTTTACACTATCCCTCGTTTGATCATCTGGGATTTTCAAGATTTTTAAGTTCAGCTGCTTTTCTTTTTTCATAAAAGCGTAATTTTATGATTTTTAGTCTGTTAAACTATATAAAAATCCTTTTAATAAATTTTACCTCGTAGTTGAAATTTTCTACTATATGATTCTTTAAAAGGACTATTATAATCTTTTAATTTTTTAATTACTCTCGTGTTGGAATTTTCAATCTTCATAAATTATAAAATGGTTTCTAAATATCTATGTGAACTTCATTCTTCATTATATATTTTATATTTTTTAGGTTGAAGGTTTCATTTTAGAAATATATATTAAAATGATCTCTATATCACAAATTTTTTTAAAAATCCAAAATTATAATTCAATATTATATTAAATTATTAAAAAATTACAAAAAAGTGAAACAATATGTCAAATGTTCCAATAATAGTTCTTAGGGAAGGAACTGAAACGAAGAGAGATAGGGAAGCACGAACGCAGAATATTCGAGCGATGATGGCGATAACTGAGGCTGTGAAAAGCACTATGGGTCCAAAAGGTATGGATAAGATGATCGTTGACTCCTTAGGAGATGTAACCATTACAAATGATGGAGCAGAAATCTTGGATCAATTGGATATCGAAAATGTTGCCGCTATCATGATGGTTAACCTTGCGAAATCTGTTGATAAAGAAGTTGGAGATGGAACCACTTCTGCCGTGATCTTTTGTGCGAAATTATTAGAAAATGCTTTAGAGTTGATCGAGCAGGATATTCATCCAAAGCCAATTACACAAGGATATAAACAAGCATCTGATAGAGCAGTTAAGATTTTAAACGAAATCGCAGAAAAGATATCACCTGAAGATGAAAAAGTTCTTTTAGGGGCAGCAATAACCTCCATGAATTCTAAGGATATCGCTGCAGTGAAAGAATATTTCGCTGAGTTAGCTTTAAAAGCCGTTCGAAGTGTTGCTGAAAGAAATGATGGCGGATCCTTATTTGATCAGATTGATAATATAAAAATTATCAAAGCACCTGGAAAATCATTGAAAGAGTCCGAGTTAATAGATGGTGTGTATATTGATAAGGAAAAAGTAAGCTCCAATATGCCTGATGTGATAAATGACGCCAAAATTGCGGTAATTCGAAAAAAATTAGAAATTACCAAAGGTGAATATGACTCTCAAATTCAAATAAAAAATCCCGAAGACATACAAAAGTTTTTAGACCAAGAAAAGAAAACCTTAGAAGGATTCTTAGAATATTTCAAAAAGCTTAATGTGAATATGGTAGTAAACTCTCAAAGCATTTCAGATAAATTTGGTTCTATGCTGGGAAGAGAGGGAATTGCCGCAATTAAAAGTCTTGGGGATAAGGATATTGAAGCTGTTTTAAATGCTACTGGAGCGACTTTGATTAATGATTTAAAAGATTTAGAAGCAGAGAATCTTGGATTTGCGAAAAAAGTGAAATTTGAGAAAATTGGCGATGATAATTATACCCTATTTTCTGGTTGCGAAAATCCCAGATCTGTTGCTATTCTTTTAAAAGGAGGGCTTGAGAAGATTTTAAATACAGCAGAAATAGCTTTACACGACGTTATTAGTGTTTTAGCAAAAGTAATTGACACAAAAACAGTTGTTGCCGGTGGTGGAGCTGCATGGGTGGAAATCGCTAAAAGATTAAGAACTTACGCCTCTGAAATCGGTGGAAAAGAACAACTCGCAGTTCAAGCTTTTGCAACAGCATTAGAAGAAATCCCAAGAACTTTAATCAGAAATGCAGGATTAGACGAGATTGAACGTATGACAGAACTGAGGGCAGCGCATAAGACTCCTGAAGATAAATGGGTAGGTATTGATACGATTACCGATACAATTCAGAATAACTATGAACACGGTTTAGTTGAACCTTCTGTTCTTATCAAGCACATCCTTGAATCTGGAAGTGAATTAGCTCGATTAATCCTCCGGGTTGATAGAATCATCAACGCGAAAGGATCAAAAGAGTCCGAATAATACTTTTTTTACTGTTTTTTTATTTTTTATTTTCTTTACTGTTTTTTACTTTACCATTAATTTTACTATCTTTAAACGTAAAAAATCCAACTATAATATGACATTTCTTTTTGCGTTCATTTAATTTCTGCTTTTTTTATTCCCAAATTCTTAATCCATTCTTTTTTGGCAAAATAATTTGATGTTATACAAGAGATGGTGAAAACTGTATTTAATTTGAAGGTAATTCAAATAAATTAATTTATAAATCACCCAATCCATAACTTGATTCTAATTTTTCCTTTAAATCCTTAATAAAACGAGTAGCTGGAGCTCCATCAACTACATCATGATCAAAAAGTGCAGTAATAGTTAAATATTCTCTAATCTCGATTTTCTCGTTCATTACTCCAGGCTTTTTTGTAATTGATCCTACCGCGAATGCTAAGGGATGAGATGTAGTTGGAATTGGCCATCCATAAAAGTTTCCAAACATCCCAATAGATGTCACTATAATTGTACCCATTAATTTTTTAACCCTAAATGGATTTTTCATCAATCTTTTTATCAGAAATCTTCTAATTGATTTAGGAAGTTTTGTATATAGATTAACCCATTTTTTCATTGAATGTTCTCCAAGGACATCGGGACCATCAATTTCCTCGGTTTGAGCTGACCTTATCTCTTCAGTAATTTCTTTTATATCTTTCAAATTTGTTTTTCTTATTACCATTGGCATCACAGCCTTTCCATTTTTAGTTGTTCGTTCAACCGTAATCGATATATCTACATCATCAAAAGTGATAATCTTATTTCTTCCTTTTTTCATAGAATGCACTTCCTTAAAATTACTCGCAGAAGCTCCTATACAGGTCAAAAGGTAAGCGGTAAATGACCAATTCACTGCATTTTTTGTATTATATTTTTTTATAAACTGGCGTGCTTCAGTAATATCCACTTCAAATAATCCTTTGACATAATGTTTATCATCTCCCACAGCAAGAAAATCAAGAGTAGGTATTCTCTCCTTGGGAAATTGAGAAATCTTATAGGATCCGATAATATTGTCTTGCTTCTTCATTCCTAATTATATTTTGACTTAATTAATTACTAAACTATAGCCTTTTTGAGTATATAAGCCTTTTAGAAATCTTATATTCTGCGTAATATATTTTATTACAACAGTTAAAAACTAAAGATAATTCTTTTTTATTTATTATATTATAATATAAGAAAGTAAAATAGAAAAGTTAAAGGTTAAATTTATGCCAATATTAGGAATAGATTATGATAAATGTATTGACTGTATGGAATGTGTGAAAGATTGCCCCGTATTTCTTTATCTTAAAGATGAAGAAGGCAAAGTTATGTATAATGATCCTAAAAAAAATTGCATTTTATGTGGTCACTGTATTGCAGTGTGTCCTGTGGATGCAATTCTTCATGAGGGGATGGGAGAAACTGCCACATTTGAAGGTATTGAACATCCTGAATCTATAGTATCCTATCAGGATCTTTATAAAATCCTCAGATCACTGAGAGTTATTCGACGTTATAAGAAAGAAAAAGTTCCCGATGAGTTAATTGAAAAAATTATAAATGCGATGCTATATGCTGCTACGGGGGCTAATATTAGGGCAGAAAACTTTACCATAATTTCAAACCCAAATAAGTTGGAAGAAATCTCTGCTGCGTTAAGGAAGTCAATTGAGAGTGATAAAATGTTAAATGCACAATTCGCAAGAAATTTTAACCTTCTCGAGAAACAAGGAAAAAATTTAATGTTCAATGCTCCTCACCTAATAATTGTCCATACAAGCATGCCTATGAAGATAAATTATATCAATATCGGAAATATTATAACCTATGGACGATTAGCAGCTCAGTCACTTAGATTAGGCACATGCTATCATGGATGGACTCAATTAGCATTAGGGGTTGATCCGAGTCTTAAAAAATTATTAAAAATCTCTGGTCCAACTGCTTGTGGATTTACTCTTGGATATCCTGATGTTAAATATCACCATGTGCCCCCCCGAACTTCCAGACGCATAAGAAAAATATAAGAATCAATAAACCGTCTCTCTTTTTTCAGTTTACTTAAGTTTTGTTCCACAGTTAGGACAATAGGTGTACTTGTTTGTGATCATTTTCGAACAATTCGGACATAAGTAAAACTTAGTTTCCTTTACATCCTTAACCATTTCAAATTCATCCTCTTCATAAGAAGATGCATTTAAGGGATCTTCAGTCTGAATGATTTCTGGTTGTTTCTCGCGCTCTATTGTTTGTTCATATTCTGTTAAATCTAATCCTTCTATTTGAATATTTCCAAACGCCATAATTTTTCCATATCTGACTTTATTGATATAGTCTCGGTCCAATTTTAAAAGATTATAACAATTATGACATCGAAACACGTTTAAAATCCCTATATTTGAATTTTCAGCCCACTGTGCTAAACAAGATCTATGCGCAATTACTTCACATTCTGGACATTGAACCAATCCATTATCAGCTGATTGAAAACAAATCGAACATGTTTCAGTATCTTGATATGGTATAGGTTCGTCTGCCAAATTTACATAAAAAGGTTGATTTTGTTTTGAAATAATCTTTTTTTCCTTATCATAGAATGTTTCTTCAGGTATTTCACGTTTTAAGGCGAGTACCTCTAAAATGGAATCCAAATCCATTAAATCGTTAATTTGGTGCACATTGCCATAGCAACTATTAACTAATTCCATAAGTTTTCTATCTTCTCCAGGATCATCAATGTTTATTCTCACAATATCGATATAAAACGGCATGTTTTTTACCATATCGATTAAATTATCAAGAACGGGCATAAACTTGCCCGGAATCTTAAGAGATCCCGAATCAGTAAGAATTATCAGTCGAAATGCTTTTTGTGAGATCCTTTTGTAGACTTCAATTATGAATGTAATCGCAACAAAAATACCACTCGCCAGATTTCCTTGAACAATTGTAGGTTCTAACGTTTTTAATGCCATCAAAATATTTTCTGGATTTAATGTAAAATCATTCAAATAGTTTGGACCATATTCTTGGAATAAAATTAGATTAAATCTGTCACTTTGGTCTTTTTCTTTTTTTAATTTCATGAAATGATCTAAAGCTTCGCATACTTGGTCCATATCAGTAATTTCCAGAGTTAAGGCGTTAAAAATAAGTGTATCTTCAGAAAGAGTGGTCATCTTATTATTTTACTATTAATTTTTTACTGTCCTATATTATTTTACCTTCCTTATTTAGATATTAGCAGTTTAACTATTAATATCTAATTGCTTTATTAATTGGACTTCTTGAGAATACCAGCATTTAAAAATTCAAAAAATTGGTTTTTATAGTATACTAATTTTCTGTGGTGTTGAATTAAATTTTAGGAGATTTTTAAGTCGAAAATGTGAGAAATATAAAGAAAATAAATTTTATAATATATTGACTCGAATAGATGATAGATAATATGATATGGATGTTATTCTTTAATTTTCGGTGGTGGGATGTAAATTTCTCTTAGTTCTGTTTGTTTTAGTGACCTCGCGCCCTCCGGACATCGGGTAGTGCAAACACCACATCCTATACATTTAGTCTCATCAACATAAGATATTTCATCTTTTAGACTTAAGGCTTCAATTGGACATTTCTCCACGCATGTACCACATCCTTTGCATTTACTCTCATCTAATTTTGTGATATAAGATGTTAATGTATGAAAAGAGAATATACCACGATAATAGCTCTGAAATAAAGTACAACAATCTTTACAGCAATTACATATGGCATTTTCTTTCTCATCAAGATTAAAGTCATCATGAAACGTTTTATGAACAAGACCCTCCGCCTCCGCTTCTCTTAAAACTTTTTTAGCTTCTTCTCGTGTTATTTGCTTCCCAAGATTATGTTCAATAAAATATCTTCCAACATTGCCAAAATGAATACATCTATTGAGATCACTAGCAAATTTACAAGGATCCCCAATTAGAGCTTTTTGAAGTTTACAAGGGCATTCAGACAGAGAAATAATCTCTTGTTCATCGATAATTTTAGATGCTTCATGTAAAGGTAATACTTTTTCTTGAGGAACTGTTATTTTTTTTTCAACTGGTATAATTCTTGCAAAAATTGGCATTTTATCTTTAAAAATTGGCATTAAACCTTCATAATTCGATTGAGTTAATTTACTTGCTTCTTTAAACATTTTCTCATAAATCTGTGCTAATTTCTTTTTTTCTTCAATTGTTCGATCAAGCCTAACGAGAGAATATTCAAAAGTATCTGCCACAGGGGGCAAAAGGCGATATTCCATCATATCTGAATTTTCAATTGGCCAATCCATTATAAAACCGTTATCCATCAAAGAATCTAAAATCTCTCGTAACTTTATATCATTCATCCCTGTTTTTTCCTTTAAGTCTTGAAATGATAAACGCGGATTCCTAAAATTAAGAATAAACTTCACTTGTTCTTCATTTAACAGTGTTTTTAATAGATCAATTAAAGTTTCATTTGCTTGAAATAAAGGATTTCCACTCGCCCTTACAATTATTTTCGCTGCTTTATACCATATTTTTTCTGACATTTTAAAGATAACTTATTTATTAAAATAATTATGAATTGTCTTTTTATATATAAATATTTTTAATCTTCATTCATGTATAAAGCAAAAATCAGAAATGATGAAGAAGAGATTATATTAATTATTTTTCTTTATGATATTAAGGTAAAATATAAAATGTGCTTCCATGACAAGCTGGACAATATAATAATGATTCGTAATTTTTCGGTAAATCATCTACATGATATTCTCTGGAACATAAATTGCATTGAACAATAAAAGACGCCTTATCTGAAAAAAGGTGAAATGAATTTCCATTACAACTAGGACAACGAAATACATGTCTATCAATATCTTTTTCTAAGTTGATTATAGGATTTTCCTTAGAGCAACCAGCACATTGAACGCAATATCGATTTTTTCTTACACTTTCAATAATCTCTTTAATATCTTCATTGGATTTCACAATAGAAAAAGAAGTCAAATTATAATTTATATCTTTTAAAAGTTTTTTTTTCACTTTTGTTGTTTATATTTATTGGAATGTGTATTCTAAACGGCATATTAATAGTATTTTATTCTTGTTTAGTAAATGACTGAAATTATTTATAAGATCTTTAGTTATTGTATAAAATCTGATATTAATATTTGATTAAAGAAATAATTATTTACATTTAATTCCTATTCGATAACAGATTGAATAAGATAAGGTAAATGAGAAGCAAAATGGATAAAAGAAAATTAAATGAAATAGATTTTTTAATTTGGACCTTTGGACAACCAAATAATATGTATATGTCGGTAACATTAACTGGAAAATTAGATAAACATTGATTAAAAAACGCTATAGCTAAAGTCCAAGAAAAGCATCCAATGCTTCAAGCACAAATAATTACTGATCAGAGTGATAAAAATGTTGAAAGTTGCTTCAAAAGCTATGAAAGAAGAAGATGGAGTTGACGTTAAACCGGATGCTCGAAATGACTTTCGGGATTGGGAAAAAATCAAAAACTTTACTCAAGAATTTGGAAAGTTATTGTGAATAATAAATATCTCGTAATTTTCAAGAATTCTTTCAATTTGTTAAAAAAGAGTTTATTTAAAAATGGATTTTTATTATTATTTTTTGAAAATCTTAATCAAATGTTTTTCCACAATTATTGCAGAAATTGGCAATTACAGGCAGCTCTTTTCCGCATTCAGGACAAAATTTTATGTCTAAATTCGTTGAAATTGGCTTTTCATTGACTTTTATTTTTGGTTCCTCTTCTTCAATTGTTCCCTCCGCCTCTTCTGGTAATTCTTTTTCTTTCTCACCTTTCTTTACCCGTTTTATGCAAGCTCTTCCAATAATAGCAATACCCACTCCAGCAAATCCCACACCTGAGCCATAATTAAACTTATTATAAAGCTCTTCTAAATAGAATACTATTGTTGGATCAGTTATTATTCCTGTGAAACGTACTATTTGAGTAGCTATCCAAATAATGAGAGCTAACGTTCCAAAAGCTAAACCAATCCAAATAATAAACTTACCTATTCTCACTCCACCAAGGACTATCAATATTGCTCCCGCAATTACTGCAATTCCTCCTAAGTCAGCAATCCACTTAAAAATTACATTAACAATTACATTGAAAAGTTGCTCATATTCTGGCCACTCATTCGAAGCCATAATGTAAAGTGTTTCAAATATTTGGATACTTCCAACAACAGAGCCTATGATCATGCATATACCGCCAATTACTAATAAAACAAATCCTGTTTTATGCTTCATTTAATTCAATCCTCAAAAATATTAATATCTTAAATAACAGTAAGACTATTAAAACCTTTATATGTTTACATTTTTTTATAAGTCTTTCCTCTGGCCTTTAGTATTAATCTTTATTTATATAAAGAATTTCACAGTATAATAACAAACTTTAAAAAAAATCTAAATCTCTATTTGTTAAATTTTTAATAATCTTCGGTTAAATTAGATATAAAATTGTGTTTTCCCCTCCATATCTTAAACACTTTTCATCTAAATACATAAGATATAAAAAAGATAAAATAGAAAATGAACATTGTTTGTTGGAAAACGTATATTGAACAATCTTAAGTATGATATAAGTTTATATAATAAATTTCACAATATTTTACTAGAATATTAAACATTTTAAAAACGTATAGCCTAATATGACAAAATAATCAAAATCATGAATTCTTCAAGAGCCTTAATAGAACACGTGCGAGAGTCATTACTCAGTCAAAAAGACTACGAAAAATTATATGAGTTAAATAATGGACACGTAATTAAGATAATCGAGGAGTTCATCCATTTATGCAAACCATCGAAAGTAAAAGTTATATCGGACTCCGAAGAGGATATTCTTTATGTGAGAGAAAGATGTATCGAATTAGGTGAGGAACGACCACTTGCAACAGAAGGACACACCGTTCATTTTGACGGCTTCGTAGATATGAAAAATCATGACCAGGCACGTGATAAAGAAAACACAAAGACTTTAGTTCCAGAAGGAGAGTATGCAAGTCCATGGATTAACACAATTAACAGAGAAGAAGGCCTTGATGAAATTTTAGATATTATGGACGGATGTATGGAAGGTCATGAATGTGTCATCCGATTTTTCTGCTTAGGTCCTTTAGATTCTAAATTCTCAATCTTAGCACTTCAATTAACAGACAGTTTTTATGTTGCGCATAGCGAGGATTTGCTTTATCGAAAAGGCTATGAAGAATTCAAAAAGTTGAATGGTTCAGATGATTTTTTTTATTTTATACACTCGTCTGGAGAACTAATTGGAGACCCACCCGTGACTAAAAATCTTGACAAAAGACGTATCTACATAGATTTGGAAGAGAAAAGAGTCCTTTCGGTGAATAATCAATACGCTGGTGATTCACTTGGGCTGAAAAAGCTTGCGTTAAGACTTGCCATTAACAAATCGGAAAGAGAAGGGTGGTTAGCCGAACATTTTTTCATTTTAGGAATACATCCAAAGGAAAAGAACAGAGTCACATATTTCTGTGGTGCATATCCTTCAGGATGTGGGAAAACCTCAACTGCGATGCTTCCTGGGCAGACAATTATTGGAGATGATATTGCATATTTACGACCGTGGGGAGATGGCTATTCGCATGCTGCCAACATTGAGAGCGGCGTATTCGGCATAATACGAGATGTGAATCCACTTCATGATCCCGAAATTTATAAAGCAATTACTACACCCAAGGAAGTCATCTTTACAAATGTGTTGGTAAATGACGGCAAACCTTATTGGTTAGGAATGGGCAGTGAAATTCCTGAAAAAGGTTTTAATTTTTCTGGGGAATGGTATAATGGCAAAACAGACGAAGAAGGCATTCAGATCCCAGCTGCACATCCAAATGCTCGCTATACCGTCAGAATAGAAGAATTAGCGAATGGAGATCCAAACTTACACAATTCTGATGGTGTCCCTATTCATGCTATTTTTTACGGAGGAAGAGATTCAGACACAATGCCGCCTATTCTGGAAAGCTTAGATTGGGATCACGGCATTTATTTTGGAGCCTCACTTGAATCAGAGACAACTGCTCAGACATTAGGGAAAGCTGGAGTGAGAACAGCGAATCCAATGGCTAATTTGGATTTCATAGTTATACCCTTAGGAAAATATTTAAATAATTATAGTAAGTTTGGCAATTCAATACAAAACCCACCGAAAATATTTGCAACCAACTATTTTCTAAAAGATGAGGACGGCAATTATCTTAATGGAATGTTAGATAAATTGATATGGGTTATGTGGGCAGAAGGGAGAACTCACGGTGATTATGAAGCGATTAAAACTCCTGCTGGTTATATACCTAAACATGAAGATCTAAGAGGATTATTCAAAGAGTATCTTCGAAAAGAATATAAGAGAGAAGATTATGAGAAACAGTTTTCCATTCGCACAAGAAAACTCCTGGAAAAGATAGATAGAGTTGAGACTATGTATAAGGAAGAAGCAAATATTCCCGAATTTTTTTGGAATATTATCAATTCTCAGAGAAACAATTTAAAATCTCTTAAAGAAGAAAAAAGTATGTCAAAGATTCCTCCATCTGAATTCATATAATTTCAATTTTCTATTTTTTAAATATACTTAATTTTTATACACACAAGTTTTTTATTATAAGAACTAATTATAGATTGATATGGATATTACAAAAAAAGGATATTATTTTATTGGATTAATTATTGCCTTGTATGCGTGGATAGTTATATTATATTTCACAGGTCCTCCATCAAACGATGTCTTTGACTATTTTATTCGGTTAGGGGTCTTAATTGGTTATACTTCCTTGTTTCTCGCAGCCTTAATTATGCCCTTTATGCGCCAGGTAACAAAATCCTTCGGAACGTCATTTCTGAATATACATCACTTATTATCAGTAATAGGGATAATCTTAATAACAGCTCATCCGATTGCGATGGCTATTAATTGGGATACATTAAGCGTTTTTCTCCCAGAATTCAATAGTTGGTATACTTTCTGGCAAAATGCTGGAAGAATAGCATTCTACATTATATATTTTGCAGCTATTATTGGTCTGGTGAGAAAATATTTCTCCCCGAAGATATGGAGATTTTTTCATGGATTCATTTATATTGCATTAGTGTTTGGTTATTTTCATGGAATATTGAGTGGAACGGATTTTGAGAATCCTGGAAATTATGAACATCTTGGAATGTTGATAACTTTTACAGCAATTTTAGTGTTAGTTTTTGAAGTTCTAATTTACAGACGGTATCAAAAATATAAGCTTAAACAAATGAAAAAGAAAGAATAAAAAAAATTAAAAATTTTTTTTCTTATTTATATCAATAAATTAACTCACTATTGCTTCAATTGATACCAGTGAAAATAATGATTTAAAGACAATATAGAGACTCATAAATATCAAGAAAATTACCACAAGCATTAGCATATAGCCTATTATTGGAATCTTCCAGATTCTTTTTATACTTAACTCCCCATTTGTAAAGTTTTTTATCCCGCGTGCAAATATCCAAGAACTAAGGAGTATGAATGGAACCCCAAACAGAATGATCCATCCAAAATTATAGATCATTCCTATCAAAACAGATACCAAAATATCATACACATCATTAATGGAGTTCAATTCCGTCCATAAGCCATGAATTGCCCCCTTTAATCCTTGGACAGTCGTAAAAATGATTAAAAATCCAGCAAATAGTATCATAGGAAAAATCCATAAGAAACTTAGAGCTGAAAGACTGGATAATTTATTTTTATTTATAGATATCGATTGTGTTTCAGTTATCCTATTGATTATCAATCTATTGGATTTTGCATATATTTTTGCTGATAAATATGTTAATGCTCCCACGATAATAGAACCAATAGTAAATATTCCAATAATAACATATGGAAGGATTCCAAATACGAAATTGTATTTATCTTCATGATATTGGGAGTGGTATATAATAGTATTATTCACATCTATGCATGATATTAAAAATATTGTTATTACCAACCCTCCGAGGAAAAGATAGATAATTCTATTGAGAAATTTCCAATTATCCTTAAAATATCTCTCTTTGAATAGTTCCTCCTGAATTTTAAAGGGATGGAGAAAACTATCCTTAATCAAATCCTTTCGAGAAGGATCTTGGTTGATCTCACTAGAAGATAATTTTTCCTTTAATTTACTACGATGGAATTTTTCTTTCATCCTTTGAATTGGGTTCATTTCAAATGAGATATTTCTTGAAATTATGCTATACAATAACCCGCATATCAAAACCATAGCAATATTTGCAAAGAGAAGAATGAAAGGTTCCGGAGAGTAATTAATTGACCCCAAATCATTATAGAGTTCTGTACCATCCCCGATAATCATAGTGAAATATGGTGATGATATGCTGGAACTAAGACCGTTTGCTGCAACCTGAAGCTGGCCAGAGCCTCCAATAAGCAAGGCATTCGCACCTTCGGTTGATTGCGACCAAGTATGAAATTTTTTCCCCCAACCTGGATAGCCTGGATTATTTGCAATGTATGCTCCATATGCCCATAATTCAAAGCTATTTTCGTCCTGATGGGGATGATTTTGATCGTAATTCTTACAACTGAAAGGCATAAATAACCCGTCCTCACCACCCGATCGTAGATATGCCATAGATGATTCCTTCCATACCTCTTTACGACTTTCGAATGGTTCAGATTGAATTGTATCATTTAGATTGTATAAAAGGATTCTATGGAATGAAGGTCCACCACCTAACAAATATCCAAAATCAGATGTGCTTTCATATTGGGAATTATTCTGTCTCTGTTCCCAAATATATTGATATCTTTCTGCTCTTTCAGGATAAGATTCATTCACTTGTGCCGCAGCAAATAAAAGTATTTCTTGAATATCTTTATCAAAAGTGCAATCCTCAAAACTAGCTGGCATTCCTAATGGCCCTAAGGTTTCTGTCATATAATCATACGATGCCAGAATTTTTGGATCCTCGTAGAAATTAAACGCTCCTAAACTCTTTAAGCCAGTAGTGAACTGACTCATATGAAAGAAGGCAAAGGCCATATATGAATATCCTTCAAATGATCCTCCATCTGCTGGATTCTGATTGTAATAATAATCAAGACATGTTTCCGTGGCGATATTAATCATTTCTTCATCTTGAAGCACTAATCCAGCTAATCCCAAGGCACCTGCATCAACAACCCGATGATTATTGCGATGATATAAATCCATTCGCTTCAAAGGTTCAGCATGTTCATAAAGCAAATTATATATAGTGTCCCTCTCATTAGATGTAAGGTTCTGATAGATCATATCAAACGCGATCGCATATGCCTCCACACTTTTTGCCCTCCGTAAATCGGCAGAGTAGTGTGTAATAGAGCCCATATCAAGGAGATATTCTTTCAATTTATTTAACACGCTTTCATTATTATCAAGTGCAAAATTAAGCGCTAGTTTATAGACTGCATGCCTTCTCTGATCATCTTCATAAAAGTCTGGATTGCGAGATAATTCTATTGAGATATCTCCAATATAATCATTAGTCCAATTATACCATGGTTTATTGGGATCCGAGACTTTATTTCTTATCTCCTTCAACTCGGTATTGTTATATAAAATATAGGGATGAGTCAAGTTTGTGAATATATCCATATCAATGCCCCATATATTTTTTGTAGGCATATTGGGCATCACTGTAGAAGAGCTTAATTCATTTTTCTCTGGATTGTAATACTTGTTTGAATCACTTATTACAAACGAGCAAGAATTACTCACAGATAAAGATACAATATTTTCAGAATAAGATATTGAAGAATTAATACCATCAATCCTTACCATTTCAGGTGTAAATGGACTATAAATCTGTACTTGAACATTTTGGCTGTTAATATATCCAGAAATTTGGGAATTATTGGAATAAGTTATTAATATATTCTCCACTGGAGTGGATGATTGGAATGTTAAATTATTTTCGAATTTTAAATAGTTAGTCTTTTGGAGAAAGCAATATTCGATCTTCCTTGAATCCGTGGCATTTATTCGTATGAAAAACAATTGACCATTAAATTCGATATCTGGATTAATAAACTGCACTAACGACCGACTATTCTGATAGAATAAAAAGTCATGCTCACCTATTTTTTTTAATCCATTACTTAGACTTATAATTTCTGGGATTTGTTGACTGGGGTCGGAGTCATTTTTAGGATACAATACTGTCGCCATTAAGGGATTCTTCGATCCCGAATACCGAGCTTTAATGTATGTAGTATCAATATCAACATAATTATTTCCCTCATCATAATTTTTTGGACAAAAAATTCCCTCATCACTTGAGATATCGTCTATTTCTTCCAAGAAGGTTGCATTTAAAGTGACATTATCATTTGAGAGATAACTTTGTACATTAAACGATACTGATTGTTTATCATCAGCTATTTGAAGGTCTCCTCTACTATGCAATATCCAATCAATGTCAAATTCCTGTGCTTTTGGACTCAATTCATCAAGCATAATGAAATATCCCTCTTGATTAGTATTATCATTAGGTTTGATAAAAAGGATTTGCCGATTGAAGCCACCATAAGTTGGAAATAATTGAAACGCAATCACAGTAAAGAATATATTCAGCGTCAATAATATCGAAATAAAGAATATGAAAATCAGAGATCGTTTCGATTTTATCATAATTAAAAAGGAAAATAAACGAACTCATTTAAGAATTATCAGAGATAAAGTAATTAATATTATTAAATTTCTACAGTTCAATCTAAGTTAGAAAAGATAATCCATTTTTAACCTTATAGGTCTTAGTAGCTCGATTTAATTTTATAAATCGTTTTACTTCTAATTTATTTAAAAAATCCTTCATTTCAGTTGGATCTTTATTCAATTGTTCTCTCAACCCTTCAAGATCATTTTCATAATCTTTTAGTATTTCTATAAGACTTTTGTAGTTATCATATATTTGATTGACCAAATATTTTAAGGATTCCTCAATATTTTTTCCGGTTTTCGTACTAGCAGGGACAATTTTACTGCTTTCCGGTAAATCGTTCTGTATTTTCACTACTTCTGGGAATCTCGACTCTTCTAAATCTTGTTTATTGGCGAGATAAAGGATTGGAATGTTTGGCCCTAACGTTTTCCGAATTGAATTTAGAATTTGTATTGCTTCCGTGTCTTTTTCGGGTGCTGCAGAATCAAAAATGAATATAACTCCATCAGATCCACTAGAAACGATATCTCTCATCACAGAAAATCTTAAGAGTCCTGGAGTTCCAAATAAATAAACTCTATATCCATTTAATGATACTGACCCTAAATCCATTCCTACAGTATATACTTTATTATCTGCTCCTTTCGCTTCAACGTTTAATGCATTAGGATCTAAATATCGAATAAATGAGGATTTGCCACTCTGAACCGGACCCGCGACAAGGACCTTCAATTTTGATCACCCATCCACGCTTAAATTTTTTATTTCTAAAATAGATGATAAATATTTAATTAATATTAACTTGTTTTTCTTTTATATTTTTTTAGTTTTCCTTTAATAATTGACACTTTTATAGACGTATCCCGACAAAATATCTTTTACTCCTTTTGAATTTTAAATAAAGCTGAATAAGTTGGAATAGAAGAGGTATTCTCTTTTTACGAAGAAAATTTTGATTTTATACTTTTTCAAGCAACAATAATTGTGTTTTTTTATTCAAAATTCTTATTTTTTTCGAAAAACGGTGACTGATCTTCAACTTTTATTGCGTTTTTATGACAATTCATTAAAAAAATCATTCATTAAGGGGAAGTTTTAAATAGATCACTATCATATAGAATACTTATAAATTATCTTATGAACTTAATTAGGAAAAATTGATGAAATCGAAAAAAAAATATTAATTAAGTTCTGAAACAATCAAAAAAGCTTTAAAAAATAATTTAAAACCGAAAAAATGAAAATGTTATGATAAATAAAAAATTGAATTCTGTACTAGTAATTGGCGGTGGGATATCTGGCATAGAAGCTTCACTTTCTTTAGCAGAACAAGGATATCACGTTATATTGATAGAAAAGACACCTTCAATTGGTGGGCGAATGGCTCAATTAGATAAGACTTTTCCAACCTTAGATTGTTCAATATGTATTTTGGCTCCTAAGATGGTAGAGGTTGCCAGACATCCAAATGTAGAATTATTAACATATTCTGAACTTGAAGCACTAGACGGTGAAGCGGGAGATTTTAAGATAAAAATAAGAAAAAAAGCGCGATATGTTGATTGGGATAAGTGTACGGGATGCGAACAATGTGCTGGAGTATGCCCCATGAAAAAAATTCCGAGTGAATTTGAAGAAGCTATGGGCAACCGCACAGCGATTTACATTCCATTCCCGCAAGCTGTTCCAAGAAAAGCGACCATTGATGCTGAAAAGTGTTTATATTTGACAAAAGATGCGTGCAAATTATGCTTAGATGCATGTGAAGCAGAAGCTATAAATTTTGAGATGGAAGATGAAATTTTAGATTATAATGTAGGTTCTATTATCGTAGCTACGGGCTATGACTTAATAGATCCAAGCATTCTACCTCGTTATCATTATGGGGAGTATCCAAATGTAATCACTGCGATGCAATACGAACGGCTTTTAAGTGCTTCTGGTCCCACTGAGGGTGAACTATTACGCCCCTCAGACGGGAAACACGCTCATAATATTGCCTTTGTTGGTTGTGTTGGCTCAAGAAATGAGGATATATGTCCTTATTGTTCAAAATTTTGCTGTATGTATATGGCCAAAGAAGGAGTGGTTACGAGAGAACATTCACCAGAGACAGAGGTTACCATCTTTTTTAATGACACTCGAGTGATCGGCAAAAATCAAGAAGAATTCATTGAACGAGCGAAAAATGAATATGGCTTAAAATATTCTCATGGAATTCCTGGAGATGTCAGAGAAGATGCGAATACTAACGATTTGATTGTGAAACATGCAAATCTTGATACTGGAGAAGTTGAAACTGATACATTCGATTTAGTAGTTTTAGCAAATGCGGTAATTCCAACTGAAGGAGCAGAAGAACTTGCTAATATTCTTGGTATCGAATTAAATGAATTAGGATTTTATAAAACAAAAGATTCTACTGAGGATTTAGAATCCACAAGAGAAGGAATATATGTGACAGGGTCATGTCAATCTCCAGATGATATCGCAAATTCAGTGGCAAAAGCGAGCGGCGCTGCTGGATTAGCAGCCCTCCATATTGATCCGCTTAGTGAGGAGGAGCAAAAAGTTGAACTTCCACCACTTAAAGATGTGAGATCGATAGACGAACCGAGAATCGGTATATTTATATGTCAATGTGGTATTAATATTGGGGGATATATGGATATTCCTCAATTAGTAGAATACACAAAAACTCTACCCGATGTCGTTTTTGCGATGGATAACAAATATACTTGCTCTAGTTTAACTCAAGATATAATAAAAGAAAAAATCGAAGAACATGATTTAAACCGTGTGGTGGTTGCCGCATGTACTCCAAGAACTCATGAACCTTTATTTCAAAAAACAATCAGACAAGCAGGATTGAATGAATATTTATTTAATTTTGTAAGTATTCGTGAATTAGACTCTTGGGTACATATGGACGATAAAGAGAAAGCAACTGATAAAGCAAAGGATCTAATAAGAATGGGTATTAGTAGAGTAAAAAATCTAAAACCCGAATTTAAGATTCGAGGAGAGGTAGTTCCAAAAGCTTTAGTAGTAGGTGGAGGGATTGCGGGTATGACAGCAGCTATGGAAATTGCAGATAAGGGATTTGAGTGTTATGTAGTAGAAAAAGATGACAAATTGGGAGGACAATTGAATTTAATCTATAAAATAAATGAAGACAGGATAGACTCACAAGAATTTCTCCAACAGAAATTAGAAGAATACAATAATTATAAAAAGATCAAGACTCATCTGAATTCCGAGCTTGTTGATGTAAAAGGGTCCATTGGAGATTTTGCTATTAAGGTTAAAAATAACGCTAATAATGAGACCACACAATTTAATGTGGGTGTAATCATTGTAGCTACTGGTGCTTATGAATATAAACCGGAGGGATGGTATCATTATGGACAAGACGACCGTATAATGACGCAATTAGAACTTTCGGATAAATTAAGAAACAATCAATTAGAGGATGGGGAAGATATTGTGTTTATACACTGCGTTGGATCAAGACAAACGGATCCTGAAAAAGGAGTACCCTATTGTTCATTAATTTGTTGTGGAGAATCTATAAGGCATGCCCTATATGTGAAAGAAAATTATCCTAACTCTAATATTTATGTTATGTATAGAGACATTCGTGTGGGAACTGATGAAGAGCAGTATTATTGGAAAGCTAGAGAAAATATAAATTACATCCGATTTAACGAATATCCAGATGTAGAGTTAGAGAATGGTGACATTCATGTTAAGGTGAAAGATATTTTGACCCAAATTGACCTTGATGTGAAAGCTGATCGGGTTGTGTTATCTACTCCTTTGATTCCATATGATAATAAACTACTTTCAGAACTATTAAAAGTGCCAATTGATCAAAACGGCTTCTTTTTAGAAGCTCATATAAAGTTAAGACCTGTTGATTTCGCTACTGAAGGTATTTTCCTCGCAGGTACGGCACATTCTCCAAAGGGAATTGCAAACTCAATATCTCAAGCCAGAGGTGCCGCAGCCCATGCACTGATCCCCCTCACATCTGGAATTGTAGAAAACGAACCATTGATCTCTCATGTTAATCCCGCTTTATGTATCGCATGTCAAAAATGTGAAGAAGTGTGCAATTATGGTGCTATTGGTGTGAAATTTGATGGACCCAAATTGGTTTCAGAAGTTGATCCACTTCTATGTAAAGGATGCGGTGATTGTGCTGCCGCTTGTCCTGCGGGAGCCATAACAATGAGTCATTTTGCTGACAATCAAATCAGACCAATGATATTTGAAGCAACAAAAGGAGACTTTGTTGATGAAAGACCTCGAATTGTTGCATTTTTATGTAATTGGTGTAGTTATGCGGGGGCAGATACATGTGGTGTGAGTCGTTTTCAATATCCAACTAATATCCGACCAATTCGCGTTATGTGTTCTGGTCGTATCCCTAAGCATTATATATTAGAAGCATTTCTAAAAGGGGCTGATGGGGTTCTGATTGGAGGATGTCATCTCGGTGATTGTCATTATATGAAAGGGAATTATGATGCTCTCAGACGTTATCATGAAATTAAAGAGATTCTCGATAAAATAGGGATAAATCCAGATCGTCTTCATCTTGAATGGGTTTCAGCAAGTGAAGGAAAAAGATTCGCAAATGTTGTCACTGAATTTACAGACAGAATTAAAAATTTAGGTCCTTTAGGCAAGACAGGTGATAAAATTGAACTCGAAAAATCTAAGGAGGTGGCCTAATAATGACTGAAGGAAAAGCTGTGAAATCTGAAGAGTTGGATCATGATTTAAGATATCAAATTACTCAACAAGTTGGAGAGAAAACATTATTAAAATGTATTCAATGTGGAGTCTGCAGTTCGGGATGCACTGTATCAGAATATATTGATCTTCAACCTCATAGAGTCGTTGCATCATTACTATTAGGCTTAAAAGAGAAAATCTTAAATAGCAACGCAATATGGACATGTTCTCTGTGTCATAGATGTACAGAACGATGCCCAAAAAATGTAGATTATTCCTTCATTTTAACTCTTCTTAGAAATCTTGCAGTTGATGAGGGAAGTGTTCCTGATGAATATTTAGGAACTCTTCAAACAGTTAGCGAGAATGGGTTTGTGGTACCCTATTCGGGAAGTATGAAAGACACCATTGATAGAAGACGTGAGAAAATGAATCTACCAGAACTAGAACCACCCAATTTGGATGAAATTAATTTTATTATCGAAGATACCGGGCTAGGACATTTACTTAAAAAAGAAAATACAAAGGAGGAGAAAAAATAATGGAATATGCGTTATATTTAGGATGTACAATCCCTTTAAAAAATCTTAATTTTGAATATGCTTTTCGCGAAGTGAGCAAAATACTGGAAATAGATTTTAAAGAAATGCCAGGTGCAAGCTGTTGCCCTGATCCGATTGCAATCCAATCATTAAATGTTGATACATGGTTGACCTTAGGTGCAAGAAACTTAAGTATCGCTGAGAAAATGGGATTAGATATTTTTACTGTATGTTCTGGTTGTTATGAAACCTTAAAAACGGTAAATGTTCTATTAGCTGAGGATGAGGACGCGTTCAAAAGGGTGAATAACACTCTAAAGAAGATTGGGTATGAATATAAAGGAACTCAAAAGGTAACCCATTTTGCTGAAGTGTTTAGTAGCGATGTGATGCTGGAAAAGATAAAGGAAAAAATCGTTAAGCCTTTAGATGGATTGAATATTGCTGCACACTACGGATGCCATCTCATAAGACCATCTAAGATTATGCAATTTGACGACCCAGAACGACCAGAAACACTAGATAAGATTTTAGATGCTCTTGGGGCAAATACATTAAATTTTTCCACAAAATTAGAATGTTGCGGCTATTGTGCCAGATTAAACGAAGAAATCGGATTTGATCTCGTAGAACAAAAAATGGAAGATTTAACTCATCTTAATACGGACGTTGATGCGTTAGTTGCTGTGTGCCCTGCATGTGTCAATCAATACGACAGAAAGGAGAGGCGACTGCAAAGGGACTTTGAGGATCTTGATATACCAGTACTTTATTTACCAGAATTAATGGCTATTGCATTTGGTATTGATATAGATTCTCTTAATTTCAAACGACATGCAATAAAACCAGATAAATTAATTGAAAATTTAAAAACTTGAAGAATTAATTAAAATTTTTTTACAAAAATTCAAAATAATCGAATAATAAAAAACAAAAAAGTAATTTAGAAAAAAGTGGAATTGGAAAAATGATAATAACACAACAAAAAGATATTGATGAAATATATGGAATGATAGAGCCTTATAACAAAATATTAATCGCAGGATGCGATGGATGTTGTCAACCACCGCGCTCTATTGAAGAGGCTCGGTTACTTGGAGAATTATTAGAATTAAAAGCAAAAAGTGAAGGAAAGAAAATTGAGTGGAGAGCAATCACAGTTTTACGACAATGTGATGATAGAATTGCCGCCACTACTATCAGACCATATATAGAGGAATATGATGCAATTGTATCCCTCGCATGTGGCTTAGGAGTAGTGATGATGAACAAGGTGTTTGAGGATATTTTAACATTTCCTGCCCAAGATAGTATGTTTGCGGGTGCTGAAAATGCCGGACAAAATTATTATGTTGAATATTGTGAGGAATGCGGTGATTGTCTCCTTGCTGAAACTGGTGGGGTTTGTCCTATGGCAGGTTGTGCAAAACATCTGAGTAATGGTCCATGTGGAGGAATGGTTGATGGAATGTGTGAAGTTGGAGACTATACTCATGAATGTGCATGGGTTAAGATTTATGAACGTCTTAAGAAATTCGACAGGTTAGACCTGTTTAAAAAATACAGACCACCACGAGATTATCGATTGCGTACATCACCAAGTTTTATTGAAATAAATAAAGAATACACCAATGAACAACCCGAACAGGAGGCGAAACAATAAAATGGGAAATCGACCAGCCTATAGTAATCTATGTAAGAAGATTGAGGAAGGACACTTCACCATAACGGGGGAACTTGAACCTAAAAAAATCCTTGATCTTGAAGAAATCATCGAATCTGCCAAAATTATGAGAGAAACCAAAAAGATCGCAGCGGCAAATGTCACAGATGGACCTCAAGGAGATGCATATATGTGTTCATTAGTGCCAAGCTATAAGGTTCAAGAAGAAGCAGATATCGAAGCAGTATGGCAGGTGACAGTGCGTGATAGGAACCGTGTAGCTCTTTTCGCTGATGTTTTAGGAGCGGCAGTGATGGGACTTAAAAATATCTTAGTTTTAACTGGCGATCACACGGCTTTAGGAGATCATAAGAGAGGAAAAGCTGTTTATGACCTTGATAGCACCCAATTTTGTGATATGCTTTCTAAAATGATTGATGAGGGCACAGATCTCAATGGTAATGAACTCAAAGGCGGAAAAATCGAGATGAATTATGGGTGCGTTGCGAACCCAAACAGTAATCCCAGAGAACCCGAGGTCTTAAAAGTAGGTCGAAAAGTAGAGCAAGGAGTGGACTTCATTCAAACACAGACCGCATTCGATATTGACGAAGCGAAAGATTTCCTTAAGGAACTGGAACAATTCAATGTGCCTGTCTTACTAGGAATTTTTCCACTAAAATCTCATGGCATAGCTTGGTATTTCGATAATTATATCCCTGGTGTGAGTGTACCAAAGGATCTATTGAAGGGATTAAAGAATGCAGAAAAGGAAAACAAAGGCAACAAACCTGCTAAATATGCTGCCATTGATAAAATAAATATCGAATTCTTCAAGCCATTTATCGAAGAAATCAGAAAAACTACTAAAGCAGCAGGTATACATTGTATGGCGGTTGAGTATGAACGGCTTTTCGATCCGCTCCTAAAAGAATTCGAGGAATACACTTATCTCAAATAAGATCCATTAAAATATCCATCAATAATTTAATTTAAACAAAAAAAGTCTAAAAAATAGAGTAAAAAAATAATTTCCAAAAAATTATATATTTTTTTTTATAATTGTGTAGGTCCCAAAATATTAGAATAATATATGAGTAGTGTGAGATGTGATGAAAAATTTAGATAAAAAAGATAAAATAATACTTGAAATGTTGATTGAGGATTCAAGAAGACCCTACAGAGAAATCGCAGATGAGGTGGATCTTTCTGAATCCACGGTTCGAAAGCGAGTAATAAAACTACAAGAGGATGGAGTAATAGAGAAATTTACAATTAAAGTGTGCAGGGAAGAAGAAAGATGCATTATGGCATTCGTGACACTTATCCCAAAATCACAGGGCGAAATCAAGGAACTCCTCCGAGAGACGCAAGTATTACCAGAATGTGAAGAAGTATATTTTCTAGCTGGAGAATGCGGAGTTCTTCTAAAAGTAACTGTACCAGAAATAAACGAATTGGATGCATTACTGGAATCATTCCGTGCACGAAGTGATGTTCGCAGCGTAGAGCGTGTTTGCGTGGTACTTAAGCCTATAAAATCTCCCTCACCGCAGAATGGCGTAATTAGATAATTTCTTTTTTATTGAATCTGTTTATTAAAGATATTAGGTTAAAGAGAATAATATAAAGTAATATAATCTTTATAGTGGCTTTATTTCTTTAATGATTAAAAGTTTAATTTCAAATCATTAGAAATTCTCTTACTATATTATTAAAACATTTTTATAGAGCATTCTCTAAATTAACTATAGATTTGGAATTGTTTATAGTAGAAATCTTGGTTTTTTTATTGAAACATTCTCAACATAGAGTTTCTTACCAGAATTCCCTTCAATTAAAGTAAAAGAAAAATGCATTTATTTACCAAAAAAAAGAATATGAAATAAGAAAGAAAATTATATATATTTTCAAAATTTTAAAAAATCTTTTAGGAGGTTATAATATTGGATACAGTTTTTGAAGAGGCTCGAGAAACGAAAGTATTTGATAGTGTTGATGTTCTAGTCTGTGGAGGAGGTTCATCAGGAATCTTCGCCGCGCTTGCAGCAGCAAACCATGGGGCGAACACTTTTTTAATTGAGCAAGAAGGGTTTCTTGGAGGCACCGCTACCTCCTATTTAGTTAATCCTATTCCCGAGATGATGGGAAAAGGTGGATTAATTCAAGAATTTATGGATCGAATGGCAGAGAATGGAGGATATATAAAGCATAATCCATCCGAGGTAGAATACGATTTCTCCCTTGCAAATACTTATGACGTGGAGATCTTCAAATACATTGCGCAAGAGATGTTGGATGAGGCTGGCGTTAAAATGCTTCTGCATACACCTGCGGTAAAACCAATGGTGGAGGAAAATGTCATAAAAGCGGTTATTTTCGAAAATAAATCAGGTAGGCAAGCAATTCTTGCGAAACGTGTTATCGACTGTACCGGTGATGGAGACATTGCCGCTCGAGCAGGGGTTCCTTTTGAGAAAGGAAGAAAAAAAGATGATCTCATGCCTTCAGTCTCCTTGCTTTTTCATCTTCATAATGATAATGACCTTGATAAGTTGCCTGTAACACCGTTCGGTGGTATTTTCCTTCTAAGTCCTCTCATTAAGAAAACAGCAAGGAAAGAGAAAATAGATTATAAATTACCCTACGATGTTGCTTTTCTCGTACCTATGCCGGTGAGTCCTGGAAAACATTTGATAAACCTTGCCCATGTAAAGAATATTGATGGAACAAATGCAGAAGATTTAACTCGTGCTCATATAATATCGCGAAGACAGATCATGGAAGCAAAAGAAGTCCTCCGGCATCATCCATATTTTAGGTCTGCGTATGTTGCAAATACAGGAACACATATCTATGTTCGAGAAACTAGACGGATTAATGGAGAATATTATATAACTGAGGAAGATGCAATGGAAGGAAGGCAATTTGATGATGGAATCACCTCATGTGGATATATGATCGATGTTCATCCCCTTGATAAAAGCGAAACGGGGAGATATGAAAATCATCCACCGTTTGATATTCCATATAGAGCTCTCGTACCTCTCAAAATCGAAAATCTATTGGTAGCAGGACGTTGCATCTCCTCTGATAGAGTTGCACAATCTGCGCTTAGGATTGGTGGTACATGTATGAGTACTGGGGAGGCAGCGGGTACAGCAGCTGCGCTCTCTATACAAGAGAATCTAAAACCACGCGAAATTGATGGAAAGTTTATCCGTAAAGCTTTAGAAGAACAAGGAGTTTTCATCAGACCCGAGATAAGTACAACTCCAGAAAAATGTATGTTTTAATTTATAGAGTGAAAATACTTTTTTATATAAAAACGAAGTTAAAAACACTATCATGAAACTCAGCAAATTAAAGGTCTTAACGAGCGATGAATTAAAAGAAATTCATGAGAACACTCTACAATTATTAGAAGAAGTAGGTGTTAGAGTTGAAAGTGAGGAGATTAGGGATTTACTTAAGAAATACGGTGCTCTTATTCCCGAAGAAAAAAATGGGGAATTCGTAAAATTTCCAACAAATTTGATCTTGGATAATATTAAAAAAGTTCCAAAAGAATTTACTTTATGGGGACCAGATGGCTCCTATGATTTTACCATAAATATGTCTTCCACTAAATTTGGAACGTTTGGCGCAGCAATTAATATGTATGCTCCTTCCCATAAGAAAGAAATAAGGAAATCAAAATTAGAAGACACCATAAAACATATAAGAGTGGTTAATGAATTAGACAATATTGACTGTTCCCATATGGATGTGTGGCCTAGTGATGTTTCATTTACCGAACTTCATTTTCATACCTTAAGAGAATGGGGGAGATATGCTAAAAAACCTTATGGAATGGGATGCTATGGAAGAACTGCGTCTTTAGATATGATCAAAATTGCATCAATTATAAGTGGAGATATAGAAGAGATCAAGAAAAGACCACGTCTTTTGGGTGTTTTTAACCCAACTTCTCCATTAACTCTTCCTAAAATTTTATTAAATGGATTAGAAATATTTGCGCAATACAAACAACCAATAAACATTTCTGCAGCAGCGTTAGCAGGATCGAGTGCTCCAGTTACCTTAGCAGGCGTCTTAACACAAGCAAATATGGAAGTGCTCTCATCGATTGTTATATCCCAACTTATAAATCCCGGAACTCCCGTTCTGTATGGTTCAACAAACACTATTATGGATCCTTCAACAGGAAATACTGCATATGGCTCAATAGAGATGGGGTTAATAACTATTGGAAGTGCCCAACTTGCAGACTTTTATGATATCCCATCCAAAGGATCGGGAGCTCTTACGGAATCAAAATGTTTTGACATTCAGAATGGGTATGAACGCTTTATGACTCTCTTTTGTGCTGCAAATGCCGGTCATAATTACGTAACCTGTGCTGGAACCTATGAAACATCATTAAGTGAAGCTTTGGAATTACTTGCTATTGATGATGAGCTTATTGGAGTAATTAAGCGCGGTATGGAAGGGTTTCAGGTCAATGAAAATACTCTCGCAAAACAAGAAATACTAGATATTGCAAATGGAATGCGAAAATCCTATTTGGGTACTAGACATTCTGTTAAGTTTACCCGTAAAGAGATCTATAATCCCTTTCTAATTGATAGAAATCGTCGAGGGTTATGGATTAAGAATGGTCGTCGAGATATGTTTGAACGTGCTCATGAAAAAATCGAAGAAATATTAAATGAACCAATCGAATCTAAACTTACTAAAGTTATTGAATCAGAACTAAAAGAATACTATAAAATTATATCGGATAGAACTCTTGAGGATTATAAAAAAAATGAGGGAATGGGAGATTCTGAGGATAAAATTAATGTATTAGGTATTTAAAATGATTTCCCTCCCTCTTCTTACTTTAGAAAGACTTATTAATTTCATGAGTGAAATAATATTATGAATCAAGAAGTACCTTATAATCGTTCTTATACTTTTATCTTCACACTATTTTACTTTTGTCAAGGATTTGTACAAGGTGTACCTTTTCTTGTTTGGAAAACATATATAACTCATGTTTTAGGAGATGTCGATATAGCAAAATGGTTGATTATTTATGCGATTGGTAATTTACCATGGGCAATTAAAATGATCGTCGGTTTATTTAACGATAAAGTTGGTTCAAGAAAATATGGACGAAGATTTCCTTGGATTGTAAGTTTTGGATCATTTGGAGCTGTATGGTGGTTTATAATGGCATTTTATCTTCCCAGTAATCAAACAATCTATTTATGGATGACAATATATTATTTTATGACACAATTAGGAATGGCTTTCGCCGATACAGCTTTGGATGGACTTATTTTGGATGTAACCCCACCAACAAAATTAGGTAGGGTGCAAGGATATACTTGGACTGTTATGTTTTTAGGATATGGTGTTGGAGGTATGCTTCTAACTTTGATCTTAGGTATGGATAATTTGTATATTGTCCATATCATTACGGGGGTTTTAATGATAATTGCATGTATTCTTCCTTATAAAATAAAAGAACCAGATCTCAAGGAAGTTCCGTTAAAAGAATTTGGGAAAGACTTATTAACATTTGCCACGAATAAAAGAAATTGGAAAGTATATCTCTACACATTTTTAGGAGCTTTCCAAGGAGTAATGTTGTTAGATTTTTTAACATATACAATATTGATTTCAATGGGAATTATAGATGTCCAAGAGACCATTTTATCAATAACAAAAGGAGGTGCAATTGACTTACTAGGGTGGAGTTCGCTATTCTATTTTGCAAGTGGAGTTGGAACAGTTATAGGCTCTTTAATTTCAGGGATATTTGCTGATAAGAGCAGGAGAAAAACTATCTCATCGGTGTATTTCACTTTTATTCCATACTGTCTTCTCTTAGTTTTACCATTTGCTTTCACAACAAATTTTTCTCTCGCATTAGTCTTTGGTATTACTTTCCAAATCCTATTTGGAGCGATACAAAATGCATTAATGGTCGTAAATCAAACTATTCGCGGGGATTTATCAAGAAATTATTATCCAAACTTGAAGAGTACATATTATGCACTTATAGTATCATTAATAAATTTGGGACAAAATGTAGGAACCTTGATAGGAGCATTTCTGTTATCATCTCTGGTGTTATTTATTGATAACTTCTTTCTCAATGTATTTATAATATCAGCTTTTTGTGCTCTCAGTCTATCAATCGCTTTCTTAACATTTAAAACCATAAATCCTCTCGATTATGAACTCCAAATTCCTTCTGAAAAATAATATTTAAATTAATTAGTTTGACACCATTTTTTTTATTTTCTTATTTTTATTGATTTTTACACACAAATTTTCTACTATTTTACGTTTAGATATCACGAACTTTTGGAATTTTCTTAATTATTAAAAAGCATAATTTTTTTGAATAAATTACCCAAAAAAAATACTTAATCATATTCGACTTAAATAATAGAATTATGCCCTCTCATAAAGAATTTAAAAAAATGGGAAAGTATCCATATTTTAGAGAAAAGACGCACTCCGGTTATAATTCGAAAGATTATTTTGAAGAAAAATATTACAAAAATTCTAAGCTTGCATTTTTCGAAATTCATCAATATTAAATCGAAAATAGGATCTTATGGTTTTTCTCTTCTCTAAAGATTTTATTCTGGTATTCCAAATAGAATAAATGCGCTAAAACCTCACTGAGGGCTAAAAAAGAATTCATATCATCTAATTCTCCAAAATGTTTCTTTGCTATATCAAATGGAGTCATTGGGTTATTTCTGATCAATTTAGATATCTCTCTTAATCTTTGAGCATGGTGTGATTGTATTTCTTCAATTCTTTTTATTGGGTCATATATAATTTCCTGATGTGCTGGAAATATTATCTTAGGATTCAACTTTTTTATCCTCTCCAATGAATTCAAGTACAGATTCAATATATTATGGAAATTATATTCCTTATATTTTTCTTGTATAGTTGGATTAATAATAAAAATTCCTATATGAGGTGTTATTCGAGAGAGTATATGGTCTCCAGAAAAAAGATATCCATTATTCTTTTCAAAAAGGCATATGTGACCTAATGCATGACCTGGAGTCCAAATAACTTGAAATTTTCCCTGCCCAAGATTGATCCAATCATTATCATGCACTATGATATCCGGAGTTTCATATTTTTTCATCTGAGGCCACATTAAAAAGTATCTTTCTAGTTTTTCTCCTTTTTCTTCAGGAAATCCAAATTTAATTACATCTCTTACGACTTCTTGAGTCTGTTTTTTGAGATCCTTAAAGTTATCTTTGTTTGTCTCCCATCTCATGGTCTCATTTGTAATATCATGCATCAAAATCTTAATCTCTGGGTTCTTACGTCTTAATTTTGGTATTAAACCCGTATGATCCAAATGATTATGAGAAATAAAACAATGACTTATGTGTTTTGGGGAGATTTTCAATTCTTCTAAATGTTTAAAAAATAGTTTAGGCCAACTTCCCATATTTAGACCGGCATCAAATAATATATAATCTGAGTTTACTTTCAATAAATAGACATATACAAAATTTACGTCAAAAGGAACATCAATTTTAATTTGTATTACATCATATATTCGATTGATTTCAGAATTAAACTCCAACTTCACTTTAACTGCTCCCTATCACGTTTGTAATTTTTCAGATTTAAAATGGTATAATTTTGTTAAGATTTAAACAATGATTAATAATCAGCATAAATTAATTAGAGTAAAAACATCTATTGCTCTGATTTTTTACTCTCTTCTTGGTCATCCTTAAAAAAGAGACATTTTTTCATGTCAAACTCAAGATCTCGTAGCTTATATTGGACCTCTTTGCTATCATAATCATGAGAAAGGATATCTACTATTGTATCCTTCAGTTTTTCAAGGTTATCTAACCCACACTGGTAAAGCGCATCATTTTCTTCGAAAGTTAAGGTTAAAATCTGAGCTAATCCGTCCAGTGCGCCCTTAATCTTTTCATATGCTTCCCACGCCTCTTCCTTTTCATCATCGCTCATATTAATATCCTCAATTAACTATAAATTATTCTAAGTTAAATTTTTTCTGATTTCAATTCTAAATTAATATCTTTAAAATCATTGATTCTCCTCAATTTGAAAATCATAGAAAATAGAGAAAAGAAGGTAAAAAAATACAAATTTTTTTTATTTAAAGAACTTCTCTTATTTTATCTGCGAGGTCTTTTGCTTCTCCACCAAAAGATTCGAGAATTCTGAACGTTTTTTCTGGATTAACTTTAAGTCCTGCATCTAATAATTTTTCTAACCCAATCCTAGTGTTTAATCGCTCATTTTTTTGTAGGTGAAAAATCACTTTCCCTAGGTCATTTTTTAAACGTCCTTCAGCAGAGTCTAAAACCACATCAAATAAGGCAGGGCACACCTCTTCAAGAGTTTTATTTCTTACATCACGGGCATAACTATACACTTGTGTTCTTTGTTCATCAGTGAGTATTATTTCTTCTTTTTGGACACTTTTTTGATCATCCATTTTTTCCATCATATTTTATCACTCCATTTTTTATTTTTTAATTTTAATTTTTCTTACTATTCTTTAATTAGAATAGTTTCATATATAAATATATTGGGCTAAGATTCTTAGCCAACCAAACTCTTTCGGGAAATTTATTGAAAATAGAACTCTTTTCGCTCATGAAATGAAGAATTTATTTGATTGTTTTCGTATGATAAAAAACGTCTTAAAACAAGTCAGAAAATCATTTATTATCCCCCTATAAAAAGACCATTCTTTGGAAATAGTGAGAATTTAGGATTTTTAATTCCGTTTTTTGGTCGTCATTTAAAAGTAAAAAAATGAATAAGTTATATGATCAACAAAAAATTTGGGAAAAATGATCTAAATTAAATAATATTTGCAATATTTAATATTGTAATTGATCAAAATTTTTTTTTTGAAAATTCTCGTAGAAGACCAATAATCTTATATTGATGGGAATTATTGTGTGTTATGAAACATAATTAATTGCGAAATCCTATTGAAGATGGAAATAGATAATTTAGATCAATCAGTAGAGAAAGATAGAAAACAATTAGAACGAAAAAGGCATCCAGAAGATACAAAAGAAAGAGAAACTGAAGGCTTTTTTAAGGCCTCAGTCATAGAAATTAATGATAAAGGAAGCACGTCATTATATAATAAATATTCTGAAAAATCAATCCATCATAACTCGACTAATACTACAGCAGTAAAATTTCATATTAAAAATGTATGGTTAGGTAATAAAAACTATAAATTAGAACTATGGTTGATAGAACCAAAAGGAAGAGTTGAATTTCTTCTACCTAATTATCTAAGATTGAGTTCTATAGTAGCTTTTGTAATTAATTATTATGATCATAAAACTCTCGACAAATTGAAGGAATTAGTGTATTTAATTAAAGAAGAATATGAAGGATTGCCAATTTTATTGGCCTTCAATATTGATAGCTTAGGGGTGCTGTCTGAGGAAAATCGTGATAAAATAATAGATTATGCAATGAAGATAGACCTAAATGGTTATATTGAGGTATCGGTGAAATCAGGACAAAACATCGAAGAATTTTTTAAAGCATTAGTGCAACTCTGCTTAAAAAAATTTAGTGTGCAATCAGATTAATAAAACCCCTCATTCTTTTTTCATATTCTTTTTCTGAATTTTTCAAACGATATTTTATTTAATTAGATAAATTCTAATGATATAATTTCCTAATCATCTATTATTAATCAGTCATAAAAAGGAATGGAAATGAATCAAAGATTAGATAAAGATTTAAAAAAAGTAATTAAAACTGAGAAATCGCAAGCAAAACTTAGTAGCTACGTTGTTAACTATGGAAGATGGCTTTTGTTCATATTACCAATAGCCTTAGTCATTATAACCATCTTAACAATCCTTTTAGTCCCTGACCTCCCTGAAGCCACCAAATGGATTGATCAATCTATCGAATATAAAAGCTTAAGCATACTATATACCATTGTCTTAGCGATCTATTTTATTAATTCCATTATTCTAATCCTCAGTTCACGAAGAACGGATAAATCATTAGATCTTCGCTTAGATTACGAACGAAGAAAAGGACGGCCAATCGACAGTTTAGATGGATTTGAATTGCTTAGAGATAATATTAATAGAGTTTTGGCTCTAATAGATATCACAGCATTAATTTCTATCGCATCAGTCATACTCTTTGCGGTGATGTTAACTCTGGGCGATGTAGCATTGAGTTTTATCGCAATGGGAACTACTTTAGTGGGCTTAGGATTAGCTCTCCTTATAAGGAGTGTTAACCTTAATATTACCGATGTAAATGGTCTTCAAGATTTCTTCAAGCCTCTTATCCATGGAATCTTTCTGGACAATTATTTTGCTGAAGTCTTCAGTAATCATTTAGATCCAGTGTCATATTTAAGATGGGATGAATATATCCTTGGTATTAAAGATATTCTCACTCAAGAATTTAATCAGCAAATATATCAAGAGGAGAAAGAAGAACTTCCCATAACGTTTGCTATAGAAAGAATATTGTTTCTTTACTATCTTAAATACCAGAAAGTGTTAACTGAAGAACAGTTCAGAAAAGAAATTGAAGAGATTATTAATTTAGATTCTCAAGATTTCGATCTTCAGAAAGGATATCGTATCGAAGGTAAATGGGCTTTTGCAGAAAAAGATATTTATAAATTGTTTAAGTTCATTAAGAAATATAATCCCGGGTTTTTTACTCTCATGGATAGGCTTCAGCTTGAACTCGCTGATAACATTGAACGAATTTCCTCTGATCCTATCTATTTCGACTCGTCTGCCCAAGAAGTAGTGTTTTTAAACACTGAACTTAATATTATGGTATTTCTCTATAATAATAGTCCTGAAGCAAAAGATTATCGTATAAGAGTTATCGCCCCAGGATTTGAACCAAAAAAAGTTTCCCTTGATATTAATGTTGAGGGAAGAGGCTCTTTTGAGATTCCCAATCAAGATATTCCACTTGTGTCAGAAGATGGCCTTGATATTACTCAAGTACTTTCGACTATATTAGAAAATGGTGACACTGCATGGCTAACTCTTGAACCCATAAAAAAGGGAGAACAGACTATTCAAATTTTCTTAGAGACAGCAGATGGACAAATTATCGAAGGAGAGACACGAACGATAAAAGTGAAACGGAATATTAAGGATTACCTTAAAAAAATATCCTCACTTGGCTCAGTAGTTAGTGGTGTCGCTGTTGCAATTTCTCGAGTATTATTCTAATTCATAATATTTCCTATTTTTTTCTTTTAATTAATTTATTAATTTCGATTGAGTTTCTGTTTTTCACTCTTTTTACGTATAAAAAAATCTTAATATCTCTTTTTATGAAGTTTATGTATTAATTTCTTCATTAATATAAGTCATATTGTTAAAGGAATAGCGCGCTGAATAATATCTTCCATTAATCTAATTAATTAACTGTGATTATTCAAAACCATCAATATAAAAATCTCATGATATTTATAATTATTTGCACGCATAAATTGCTGACTCGTATAAAAAAGATAAATTTCTGAGTCCACATAATATATATTTTTTATAATAATTAGCTTTTTATAAATAAAAATTCTGTTTAGATATGACCTAAATTATTTATTCAAATATAAGGAAAATTAATTGGATTCTAATTTTGAAATCAGAGAATGGATGTGGAATAGGAGCTGAATTTCCCCACGCACATAAAATTGATATATTCAATATGGTGTTTTTTGGGATTTCATGGTTAGTAGATATGAGAATATTCCGTATGCATATTAGATACGGATTCTTTATTCTTGATATTATTAGAGTCACTAGCTTTTTAATTTTATTGACTTTTGGATTCTCCTTAATAAAAGTATCTTGGATAGTAATTACTCCAGAGATTTACGAATCTGAGACCTTATTCTTGGAGGGAATATATAAATACATTAGACATCCTATGTATATGGGAATTTTAGTGATTTACTTGTCTTTAGTAATACTGAATCTATCGATAATAATGTTAGCTGCTTGGATTTTAATATTTTTAGTAATGAATATAATGGCATCCTATGAAGAACGGCATTTAATAGAAATATTCGGTCAAGATTACAAAAATTATAAACGTAAAGTGTCAAAATGGTTTCCTGTAGAGTATGTCTCCAGAAATGGGATATAGGTTAATAAGACTTACCTTCGAATTATATATAAAAAATTGAATATCCTATCATTTATGATGTTTAGGGCAATCTAGTATAGTTTTCTTGACCTTATCCTCATGATAACTTTTCTTATCATTATGAAAATTTTGATTATTAAACTATCTTCCCTATCTAAAGTAAAGATCAACCTTAATTGCAATATTTAATTTTCATAATCAACATTGAAATCGATCAAGATCGATCATCGATTTATAGAAAAAAAATAATAAAAATTATGAGGTAAAAATAACCAATGGTTGTTATTACTACGGCCAAGCCTGACGAGGAAGTTTTTGAGGCACTTGAAAGATGGGGCATAAAAAAAGCAGTAGTTGTGTCTTGTGGTGTATGTGCCGCTCTTTGTCAGACTGGTGGTACAGAAGGATTGGAAAGATGGACTAAAAAGCTTGAGGAACATGGTATTCAAGTCACAGCGGGAATCGTAAGTGACGATGTATGTGATAATCGCGTAATGATGAAGGATTTGCGAAAAATAGATGACGAATTAGCACAATCCGATGGCATCCTAACCTTAAGTTGTGGTCTTGGAGAACAATCACTTATCGAAGTTTTACAAAGAAAATATCCTAAAATGCCTGTCATCATCGCCAATAATACTGAATTTATGGGTATGACCGAACGTATTGGTCGCTTTTATATGAGATGTAGAGGCTGTGGAGATTGCTTGTTGAATGAAACAGGAGGTATTTGTCCAATAACAACTTGTGCAAAATCCCTTATGAATGGCCCCTGCGGGGGGATGGTTGAAGGTATGTGCGAAGTTGATAATTATGAACGAGATTGCGGATGGGTATTAATCTACAATCGATTAAAAGAAGTGGAACGGCTTGATTTATTTGAAAAATTACGAGACTCCTTTGATTGGTCTGAACGCGGCCATCAAAGAGAAGTGGTATTTAGATAGGAGGTGTAAATAAAAATGGCATATTCAAAATTAGGAGAAATGTTAGAAAAAGGCGAGTTTATCCTTACAGGTGAACTTGAACCAGAGAAAACATGTGATCTTTCTCATACTATTCATGAAGCTGAGGAAATGGCTCCTTATGTAGTTGCGGCAAACGTTACGGACAGTCCCTTAGGAATCGTTACAATTAATTCAATGGCTGCGTCTCACATCATTCAGAAAGAAACGGGATTAGAAGTCATTTGGCAATTAACAGTTCGAGATGTGAATAAATTAGGAATTGCTGGAATGGTTATGGGTGGACATGCTCTGGGTCTTAGAAATATTTTATCCCTTACAGGCGACCATCCCGCAATGGGAGATATTCCAGAATCCAAACCTGTATTTGATTTAGATTCAGCTACATTATGCAAACTTATCCGAGAAATGGTAGATGAGGGTAAAATTAATGGGCATGAGATTGAATGTCCCCCTACGCTTCATGTAGGAGCTGCAGCTAATCCAAATGCCGATCCAATGGGTGCTGAGGTATTAAAAATCGGTAGAAAAGCAAAAGCTGGGGCAGAATTTATTCAGACACAAGTAGTGTATGACTTAGATAGAACTATTGAGTTCCTTCGAGAAATAAAAAAATATGATGTGCCGGTGCTTTTAGGGATCTTTCCAATGAAAAGTTATGGCATAGCTAAAGGTTTCGATGAGTTTGTTCCAGGTGTTTCCGTTCCACCAGATATTCTAGCAAAATGGAAATCAATCAAAAAAGAAATTTCTGATAAAAAGGAACAAAAAGCAGCCTATGATCAAGCAAACTATGAATTCTTCGATCCCTTTATCAAGGAATTACGTAAGAAGGGTTTACTTGACGGAATCCACTGTATGGCGGTTCATTACCCCAGAATATTCCCAAGACTCCAGCAAGTCATAGATGAATCAAGTTAAATCGAGAAGTATCTCTTATTTTTTTATTTTTTTATCATTTTCGCTTCTTATTATACGCAATTAAACTTTAGATCATATTCTAAAGCAGAAACTATCTCATGTTTTATTCCATTAGTAAAAACTTTAAAAATTAGTAAACATCAACAAAGTGTATGAAAAACTACGACTTTGTGGTAATTGGCTCTGGAGTAGGATTAAGCGTTTTGAATACAGTACTTAATCAAAATATGGATTGTGCTCTCATAGAGAACGATAAGATAGGAGGAACATGCTTAACAAGAGGATGCATTCCATCGAAAGTTCTTGTATATCCAGCAGATATCATAAGAGAAGCTCATCATGCAAAAAAAGTTGGTGTTGAATTTAAGACTAAGAATATCGATTGGGATCTTATCTCAAAAAGAATGTGGAGTCAAATTAATGAAAGCAAAGAAATGAAGGAGGGTCTTTCTCAGGTATCGAATCTTGATTTATATTTAGGACGCGGTGAATTCACTGATGAATATGAAATGGAAGTGTTTAATAAAGAAAATGAAATCATGGGTAAATTTAAAGCTGACAAATATCTGCTTGCGTCAGGAGCACGGTCATTGATTCCTCCGATAGATGGACTCGAAGAAGTAGGGTACGTCACAAGTGAAACTTTTTTTGGTGAAAAATTCCCCAAAAAGCCATGGAAAAGTCTTATTATAATTGGGGGAGGAATCATAGCGGCTGAATTCGCGCACATATTTTCCGCAATGGGAACGGAGGTGACGATTATTGAGATGTTGCCTCGGTTAGTCTCAGCAGAGGAACCCGAAATAAGTGAGATTTTAGAACAGAATTATCGTCAATTTATGAATGTGTTAGTAAATAAAAGAGCTATTGAAGTGAAGAAAGGAAAAACCGTTGTTTACCGTGATACCGAAACAGACAGCGAAGATGAAATATCTGCAGAAGAAATTTTGGTAGCAACTGGTCGAAAATCTAACGCTGATTTACTAAAAGTGGGAAACACAGGAGTGGAAGTAGATGAGAGACAATGGATAAAAACAGATGAATTTCTCCAGACTTCAAAGAAAAATATTTGGTGTATAGGTGATGCGAATGGAAAATATATGTTCAGACACAAGGGAAACTATGAATCGGAAATAGTCTCCTACAACATATTAGGCCCCGAAGACCAAAAACGAAGGGCAGACTATTCTGCTGTTCCGTGGGCAATTTATAGTTACCCTCAAATCGGCCATGTGGGTATGACTCAAAAAGAAGCAATTGATAATGATCATAAAATACTCGTGGCGAAAAAACGCTATAATTCTGTTGCAAAAGGTTTCGCGATGGGTTTAGAACAGGGAGATCCTGAGAATGGAATGGTAAAATTGGTAATCGATCAATCTTATAAGATCCTAGGTGCGCATATAATCGGTCCTGCTGCACCTGTATTAGTCCAGCAGTTTACCTATTTAATGAATTCAGGGTATCGGTGTCAAATACCCGAGGAAAAACCCGCTGATGTGATTCCAAAAGAACAGAGGGCTTGTCCTGAAGCAGGATCCTTTATGCCAGTATATAATTCGATGGTCATTCATCCCTCATTAAATGAAGTTGCGGGCTGGGCTATAGGAAATCTACAGCCTATCAATATTGAACATAAACACCATCACCATGGTTAGAAATATCGAAAAAATTTTGTTTTATCTTTTCTTTTATTTAAAATAACTAATACCTAATCTTTTAAAATAGGAGAATTACATATTTTTATTAACTGAGGCTTCAATTTTAAATTTTGGTCAAAATGCTAAATACACGTATAGGACAAGTGTTTACTCCGGATTTTGTTGCCAAATTCATGGTATTAAATCTGATAAAACATTTGAAGTATACAGATAAGATATCGAATAATTCCCTTAATTTAAAGAAAAAATCCGTTTTAGAACCTTCTGTGGGGGAAGGGGTTTTTTTGAAATATCTAATACAGAATGGATTTTCCAATATCACCGCATATGAAATAGATCCTCAGCTAAAAGAAGCAATTGAAGATAAATATCCGAACGTTCAATTCCATTTTGAAAATGTATTAAAATCAGTCCCAGAAAAAAAATACAATGTTGTTATAGGAAACCCTCCTTATCTTGGTCAAAATTACAATTCTCAAGTCTTCCGAAAATATGTCTCTCAATTCCCACTCTGCAAAAAATATTTTGTTGGAAATATGGATCTCTTTTACTTTTTTATCCATTTAGGAATAGAAGTGCTTGAACCCGGTGGTTTTCTCTCATTCATTACAACAAAGTATTGGATCACTAAATCAGAGAAAACAGGAATAAAATATTTGAAACCTCACATCTTAGATGAATGTTATTTGATAGAATATATTGATCTATCTCAATTGAATCTCTTCCAAGATGCTCAAGGGCAAGAAAATTGTATATTCGTCCTTCAGAAAAAAACCAAAAAGGAGAAATTACTTAATAAACACAGAGCTATCGATATACTTCAAATAGATGCTAATAGAAATTCAAATAAAATATCTGATATCGAGTATAATAAACGAGTTTTTTCTGAATTACTTGAAGATAAACCATCTGAATATTTTAAAAGATATACTTCAGCAACCACTAATAATGATTTGGAGGGAAATAAATCGTGGAATCTTCTGTATCCTGAAGAAATAAAGCGTATTGTTAATAAGATTGAACGTTGTTGTATGAAGGATGAGCATACATTATATCTAAAGGATTATTTTCTTATCCGAAATGGACTCATTTTCATAAAAGATGAGATATTTATTTTAAAGGAACAGAATGATCTTCTCCAAAAAAATGATTCTTTCTATCTCAAAATTAATGAGAAATTTGTTAAATTAACACAAAAAGAACAAACTCGATTAAAAAAATTATATAAAAGCAAATCAATTCGTAAATATGGATATAATCAAAGGGATTACATAGGATATGCATTATATTTTAACAGAAATGAATTTAATCAAATGAATAATCAAAATCTCGATGCTTATTATAAAAGAAATTATCCCAACCTCGTAAAATATTTAAACCAAACCAAGAATCAATTAAAGGCAACTTTAAATAATGCGAAAGAAAATCAGAACTATTTTTATTTTCCCAGACGTGGAGATAGAATAAAACGAAACAAAAAGAATGGTGAGTATGAATTAATTTATCTGGAGGAGTATTATGAGAAAAAGAAAAAGATTTTTCTTTCATATATCACCGAAGAAAACATTTTTGGGTATTCAGATCAACCCTATTTTGCCACCTCAGATACCTATTTCTTATGGCCAAAAATACCTGAGGAAGATATTGATTATCATTTCTTGCTTGCATATTTGAATTCTGAGATCGTTCAGTTCTTATTTTATGCGAAAAGTATCAAAATTAAGAGAAGCAAAACAAAATTAGAGAATTCCTTACCCATCCCCAATTTAAGCGATAAAAAATTCCAAGACAAAGAGAATCTTCTCACATTAATTAGATTTTTAGGGGTGTTTATGATGGAGATAAATAAGAACCCTTTCCAATTGAACTTGGAAAAGATCTTATCGGATTTGAAGGATCTTAAATATTTTAATCATCCATCTTTACAAAAAGAATATAAAGTACTTAAAAATCTCATAATAAACAAACAGAAAAGTCAAATTCATTCTTATATTAATTCTCTCTTCCTTAAATTATTCAATCTCAAAGAATTGGAACTAAAAACTTTAATTGATAAATATTATTCATCTTAACATTTAAAAAAATCAAATTATGGATTTTTAATTCACTCATCTTTATTTTGAAACTATAAATTTTAAATATCCTCCTACTAATCCTTTAATGATATGATTGACGAAATCGCTTTTATTTTCTTTATTTCCTGTATTCTTCTGTATTCAATATTATTAATTATCAGATTCAAGCGGGATACACCCTTCAAATTAACTATTTATAATAAGATGTATGAGGATTGGGTCAAAAATCGATTGGACGGGTCTTCAGAGATCTCAACCGTGCAAATTCTACGTAATATGCAGGTTGGAAATTCCACCTTGATTTCCGCGTTGTTTATATTGCTTGGAATTTTATTAGGATTTTATAATTCATCATTTTTAGATATATCTGCCTTCTTTTGGATTGAAGAATTAGAATTAGGATTGGTTAAAATCACAGTAAATCTCTCTATTATAATGTTCTGCGTGATCAATTTTATCTTGTCTATTCGATCAATAACGCGCTGCTCAATTCTTATCAGTGGGAAACCTCAAAATTATAAAGTAGGGAGCATGAACGGGCTCGATGCTGCTAAAAATGCATTTCTTTCAGGAAAAAATCATTGGATGTATGGAATTAGAGGATTATTTTTCCTCACTGCATCTTTGACATGGTTTCTTAATGCTATTATCTTCATGATACTTACTGCTTTAATATCTATATATCTAATTACGTTTCGGGATATTAAAAGGATAAAAGAATAAACTAATGTCCATTTCTCTTATTTCAATTATTTTATAAATACTTCATTATACCGAAAAAGACTACCTTTGAATTATAGGTACAAGAAGAATAACTTTTAGTTTTGAAAATGGTTAGTTTTAAATTTGTAAAATTATTTATGTAAACTAAAGGTTGACATTAAACAAAAAGGGTGTTTATTTTGTTCGACGATGATAAAGATGATTATAAAAAGTTTATCGAGAGACTTAAAAAGTATTTAAATGTAGATTCAGATATATTTGATGCTGAGTTCTATATTTTTCCAAGTAGTGAATTAGGTGAAAAATTTGGCTTAAGTCCAGATGATGAGGGATTTAAAATATCTTATCATTATGAGAAAGGAATGGATAAACCAGATGTGAAAATTCATGGAAATGTTGATGAAGATAAAGTAAAAGATTATATTAAAAAAATGAATCATTTACAGAATAACCCTAAATTCAGAGAATACATAAGAAAAGCGAATACTCGAAAGATGCAGAATAAAATGAATTCTAAGAAAGCTTTTGATGCAGAAGATTTATCATTACAATCTCCTGAACATTCTTCTCAAGAGGAGGAAGATGGAATAAAAGTAGAAGAACCTTTCGCGGAGATTAATGATTGTGTTGATGAATTCGAGCTAATATTGGAAGTACCAGGAATTAGGGAAAATGATATATTCATAAGTTTAAATGATGAGAAAAAGATATTAACCTTTAGTGCGGAAAATGATAAAAAAAGATACCATAAAAGAATTCAATTACCATGCAAAGCGTCAATATTAAATGATACATTAATTATCTCGAATGGTATTCTTACATTTAAATGCCGCAAGAAATAAATTCATATTTTTATTTAGATTTTATAAATTTTAATGATTATAATATATTAAAAAAGAAAGAGGAATGAAACCAATATGTCAGAAATGTCCGAAGCTGGAGGCAGAGAAGGAAGGAAAGTTAGAGTAAAAGATGCTTTTAAGCAGGATGCGGGTAGAGGTATTGTTCGAGTGGATCCAGAATTAGTAAATTTACAAGGATGGAAAACTGGAGATGTTATTGCTATCAAGCATCCGAAATCTCTTGAAAAAACAGCCGCATTGCTTTATCCAGGAAGATCCGAAGACAAAGGAACGAATGTGATACGTATGGACGCTTCATTACGAAGAAATCTTGGAGCATCCATCGATGATATAGTTATGATCCGAAAAGTAGATGCGGCACTCGCTGATAAAGTGACTTTTGCTGGGTTAGAAGAAGCAGTCATTTTACGAAACTCTCAGCAATTAGCCAGCAAATTAGAAAATCGTATAATTACAAAAAATGATATTCTTAGCTTTTATGCCTATGGGAGAAGAGTCGATCTTATAGTAGTCAATTTTTCTCCTAAAGCTCCAGCCGTGAGAATACATTTAGACACTCAAATAATATTGAGTGAGAAGTCACATAAAGAACTCGTGCAACTCGAAAAGTCTCGAGTGACGTATGAAGATATTGGAGGATTAGAGGAAGAAATCCAAAAAATAAGGGAAATGATAGAATTACCTATACGCCATCCAGAATTATTTAAAAGAATTGGAATTGATCCTCCTAAAGGTGTATTATTACATGGTCCTCCAGGTACTGGAAAGACATTGTTAGCTAGAGCCGTTGCATATGAAACTGATGCAAATTTTACCACAATTAGTGGTCCAGAAATAATGAGTAAATTTTATGGTCAAAGTGAAGAGAATTTACGTAAAATATTCGATGAAGCGAAAGAGAGTTCTCCCGCAATTATATTTATTGATGAATTAGACTCAATTGCTCCCAAAAGAGCAGAAGTAACAGGGGAAGTCGAGAGAAGAGTTGTTGCTCAATTGTTATCCCTAATGGATGGATTAGAAGGTAGAGGGGAAGTTATTGTAATTGGAGCAACTAACAGGGTTAATGATATTGATACTGCACTAAGAAGACCAGGCAGATTTGACAGAGAAATTGAAATAGGTGTTCCAGATACAAATGGAAGACATGAAATTCTTATGATCCATACTCGTGGAATGCCACTTAATAAAGATGTTGAGTTAAGGTATGTTGCTGAAAGGACTCATGGATTTGTTGGAGCAGATATTGAGGCATTGGCAAAAGAGGCAGCAATGTTAGCCATCCGGGAGATATTACCAAATCTCGATTTAGAAAAAGAAATCCCCACAGAAGTTTTAACCGATATAAGAATTAGTAATAAGAATTTCCAAGACGCGCTTACTAGCATAGAACCTTCAGCTTTACGTGAAGTTCTTATAACCAGACCTAAAGAGACCTGGGAAGATGTTGGCGGTTTGGAGGATGCCATATATCAGTTAAAAGAAGTTGTAGAATGGCCATTAAAATATCCGGAATTATATAGCCATTTGAAATCAAAACCACCTAGCGGAATCCTATTACATGGTCCACCTGGTTCAGGAAAAACATTAATAGCAAAAGCTTTAGCACACGAGAGCGAAGTCAATTTTATATCTGTAAAAGGTCCCGAATTCTTATCTAAATGGGTTGGAGAAAGTGAAAAAACAGTGAGAGAAACCTTTAGAAAGGCAAGATCAGCAGCACCTTGTATCATCTTTTTCGATGAAATCGATGCAATTGCAGGATTAAGAGGGAGAAGTGCAGGAAATACGGTCACAGAACAAGTTGTTTCGCAGCTATTGACTGAAATGGATGGATTAGAAGGATTAGAGGAAGTGATTCTTTTAGCAGCAACAAATCGTCCAGATATGTTAGATCCGGCCTTATTAAGAGCTGGAAGATTTGGTAGACACATTGAGATACCAATCCCAGATGAGAAAGCACGTAAAGAAATCTTTAAAATACACTTAGATGATAAGCCAATAGCATCAGATGTATCTATAATAGATCTCGCAAAAAGAATGGAAGGATATACTGGTGCAGATATAGCCGCTGTCTGTGAAGAAGCGACTTTACTTACAATAAGAAAAGCAATATCAGATAGTTCAATTGATACCAAAGATAAAGAATCTGTGAAGAAAGTAAAAATTAATCATAGAGCTTTTGATGAAGCATTAGTCAAGGTTCTGAAAAGTGCAGATATGGCTCAGAAATCACATAAAAGATTATCTAAAGAACCATCAGAAGAGTTATATCGTTAAATTTTTTCTAAATTTAATAATAAATTAATTAAAATTTGAGGAGATATAAAATTACGGCAGAAAAAGCACAAGTCGGAATAGAAATAGGATTAGATGAATTATTAGAGATACTTGGTAATCCAACTCGAAGAGTAATTTTAGCTAAACTGTCTAAAATTCCCCATTCGACTTCAGAATTACATAAAGCTTTAGGAATAAGTCGGCAAGCTGTTCATAGTCAATTAAAAATTTTAGAGGATTACAATTTAATTGAAAAAATTGAACCTGATAAGACACGTGGGAGCAAATATAGAATTAAAAGTAATCTATCAGTCACTATCGATATTTCTCCAGATTATTATAATATAAAATATAATATGACTGAAATAGGGGAAGATTCAGAATCTATTTTATTAAAAGACACAAAAGATTCTAATATGTACGAAAATCTTAAAAATTCAATTGAAAAAATTAAATTTTTAGGAGAAAAGATAAGAAACATTGAAGAAGAGCTTTCTGAACTTGAAAAGGAACGAAGAGAATTATTACAAAAAAAAGAATGTTTCATTATTGAATTAAAAGACCTTATGGAAAAACAATATAGAGATAAATTAAGAAAGGAGCAATCTCTATTGGATAATCTTGAGATGGAAATATTTTATACATTGTTTTTTAATACGGGAAAATTTCAGAGGAAAATAAATATTGACAATCTTTTAGATGAATTATATTTTACTGATATCGATAGTATTTCTCGAGCAAGTCATAGAACCTCAATCGAACATTTATTAAAAGATCTCTCTAAATTTATGGATATTTTTCGAAAAGTAGAAGATGAATGGTTTTTGGACTTTTAAAATATCTCAATTATCTCATATTTCTATTATAAAGTTATTTTCAACTTTCTAATTGTTTATTTTTATAATATCAATAAATCTAACTTAGGTGGAATAATGAAGTTTAATGAATTAAAGGAAGAATTACCTGAAATTTTTGAAAAAGTAAAAAAGGATGTAAAAAAGGTTTTTGGAAGACAGAGAGCAGGTTTAAATCTTGGTCTTGCTGATTTAGGGATGTTCAAAGGCGGATTTATTGGAGGTATGCACTTTCACCCGGGAACATCAATAGTGATGAATAATACTCCTCTTAAAATGATATTAGAACAGCAACCTCATGAAATTGTGTGGGCTTACTCATACCATATTCTTTTACATGAATATATACATTCTTTAGGAATAATTGATGAGAGGATGTGTCGAGAAGCCACATTAAAAGTAAGTGAACAGGTTTTTGATAATAGTGATCATCCTGCTTTGATATTTGCAAAAAATGGAATTGGAGCATACTTTCCAGATTTGGATCTCGTATATGCTCCCCCTCAAAGAAAACCAGATGGAATTGCAATCGAATATGTGAAGGGTTTCGATAAAAACAGCTATTCTTATTATTCTTGATTCTTATTATTTAATTTTTTGTTAATTTTAGTTGTTCATAGTTTGATATTAATTCCAGACTTTTTCATTTTAATTAAAAAATTAGGTATTTCTTGAATTTGATTATAACTTAAATCCAAATTTCTTAAATTTTTTTGGTTGCTTATTTCTTTTGGAATCAAGCTAATTTTATTTCCACATAAATTAATATTTTTTAAAGAAGATAGTTTAAATAATTCATCAGGCATTCGTTCGAAATTATTCCAACTTAAATCTAAATATTCTAAATATTCTAAATTTGTAAAGGATTTTGGTAATTCTTTTAATTGATTATTATGAATAGAAAGTTGCCTGATTTGGAACAATTCCCCGAATGAATAGGGTAATTGTTCAATATTATTATCATATAGATTCAGTATTTCTAAATATTTCAGAGATTTCAATTTACTGAGCGATCTTACATCTATATTGTTTCCACCCAAGCCCAACTTTTTAAGACTTTTTATTTTAATTAAAATTTTGTCTATTGAGTGTATTTCGTTCAAACCTAATTCTAATTGATTTAAAGATCTTAATTTTTTCAATTCTAAAGGGGTAATTTCAAAGTAATTCCCATACAATTTGAGAGATTCAAGCTTTTCTAAATTTCCAAAACTCTGAGGTAATTTATCTAACTTATTATGACTCAAATCTAAATTTTCTAAATTTTGTAACTTTCCAAAAGAGTCTGGTAAAAATTTTAGATCATTATGCCTTAAATTTAATGATTTTAAGGATATCATTAAAGATATTGCTTCGGGTAATATTTGTATT